>SMTZ1_10000028_pt1 | contig 93385 bp, 87 predicted proteins | sample DeeMarSWOR136_30_FD_25667 | JGI IMG/M metagenome (IMG submission 25667) | reverse complement strand
TCTTCGATACTTTTTGGAGACCTCGAATCCCCCTGCCCGACGATCGACAGTGCACTGCAGCAGGGTCTATGTCGTGTTGGCAAATCCACCTTTTGCTACATCTAACAACATGATGCCATGTATGGGCTGTCGCCCATGAAAGGGGGAATCCTTCCCCCTTTTATCCAGAAAGAATTCTGCACAGAACCGAATTCTTTTCGGATGCCTTTGATCCCCCTTACCACCGCACAGAAGTAGCGCAGTGCTCACAGCTTCACCCGTGTTCGATACCAACCTCATATGGTTATTCCGGAGGTCATTCTCTTATGCGGGGGCTCTGCCCCCCTTTTCTCTTCGATACTTTTTGGAGACCTCGAATCCCCCTGCCCGACGATCGACAGTGCACTGCAGCAGGGTCTATGTCGTGTTGGCAAATCCACCTTTTAATACATCTGGTAACATGATGCCACGTTTGGGCATCGTGGGTTTTGCGCACCAGGAATCAGGATTTTCCTTTTTGAATTCTGTGTTCAGCAAAAATGGTTTACAATTATAATATTTGTCTTATCAATTCGGCGAGCTTCTTCGTCAGATTTTCTCTTGTGAATTGCTTATAAGGTGTTTCGCCTGTAATAATTTTACCTTGCTTATACTCTTGATATATCTCAAAAATCTTATTTTTCATTCCATCAATATTATCATAATTATATATCCAACCAGGATAACCCTTTCGGAATGCCTCTTCCAAAAGATGGATTCCTTTAGATTTGCCACACACAATTATCGGTAGACCAGATGCAAGGTATTCATTTTGCCGTGATGGGAAAAAATATTCGTTCCCTGTGGTTATCATGAGACCGACATGTGACGAACTGAATTCTCTGATCGCATGAATATAGGGGAGATGTCCGAGTGTTTTTGTGAATTTGTATTTTTCTATTTCCTTTAAGAAACGGTCCTCGATGTAACCGATGAATTTAGAATGTATATCACCCTCAGGAATTTTATTTTGCACTATCAAGACTTGCACTGATTCAAGAAAATTTTTTGGATTTCTTTCTTCTCGAATCGTGCCGAGATAGGCGATGGTGAAGATGTTGGGTTTTTTAGAAGTCTGAAAGTCATCAGGGTCATAGCCATTAGGAATCACAGAGATTTTTTGAGAGATGTGTGGGAATTTTTCTATTAAGATATTTCTTATATTTTCGTCGACGCAGATGACGAGTGATGCGTATTCTGTTACTTTCTCTTCCCAGTGAGACACAAATCTCTTTTGCATTTCTCCTTTGTATGGCATGAAGGGAAATTCAAGCCAGGCGTCTCGGAAGTCCAGGATTAATGGTTTATCCGTCTTTTTTGCAAGAAGATAAGCAAGTATAAAAGAACTGAATGGTGGTGCAGTCACGAAGATCGCATCGAATTTTATCTTACGAGCCGCGCTGTATGCGAAGGGAAGCCAGGGAACCTTATTGTCCGGAAAATTGACTACCTGTTTTATTGGTATCTGCCATTTCTTTGGATGATATTTTCTTATGCCCAAAAGATAGAGAATGCGTGCTGGGTCGAGAGACTCAGTTCTGAACGTTTTCATATTTTTGAGCTCATTGCCAAGTCCCTCATCAATACTGTGGTACACTATGTTTTTGCGTGTGAGAGTTACTGGCTCAATTCCAAATTGTGGTAGATACTTCGAAAACTTAACTGGCCGTAATGCACCCGGACCACCAAGCGGTGGCCAATAGTAGCTAATGATTAATAATCTTATGATGTATCACTCCGATCTGTCTGAAGCAATCGTTATGTGTGTTGATTTTAGAGCATGCGGCTGAGAAGACCATATGCTTCACGACAGTAATCTTTAATTTGAGGATACTTTGCAGCATGCTGTTTATACGCAATTACCTCTTTCAATGCTTGTTTTGCTTTATCTTTTTCTCCTAATGCGTAGAAGCATTTACCCACATATAGTTTACAGTATGCTAAGTTTGCATAATTTTTATTGTTGTAATTATCATACATAGCAAAGAGTCTATTATATAAATCAGCCGAATGAGCATAATTCTTTTGTTTAAACTCCAACTGTACTTTGTTCCAAAGAAACACTCGCGAATCCGAATAGTCCATAAGTAAACGATCAATAATTGAATCAGCTTTGCCAAATTCTCCTTCCTCTCCATAGATAGACGCAAGTATATTTTTTGACATCGGGCCAGAATAGATACTCATTTCTGCAGCAATATGCAATTTTCTTATTGCTTCACTTACCTTGCCCTCAGCAAGTCTGAGAAAAGGAATATAGCGCGTGACACGAGCCCAAAAATACTCAGAGGTTCCGATACCAAAATATGCATCATAGAATGTTGAATCTTTCGCGATAATATTTCTAAGAATCCTGCCAGCCTTTATACTCTGTTTAAATGCTTCGAAATAGTTACCTTTGAAGCCTTCATAGAATGCTCTATTGATATAGCTGTTTCCCAGGTAAAATTCTGCCCATATATTTTCTTCTTCTTCTAATATCTCCTGAGCATATCTAATTGCCTTTTTCATAAAGGAAAGATACTCATCCTCATATGCATTATGACATTCATCCATCATTTTAAACTGTAGGAGGGTAGCCGTCAGAAAATAACCAGCTGGATTGTCAGGATATATTGCAATAATGGTATCAAAATATGTTTGAGCGCTATCAAATTCTTCCACGTAGGCAAATTCGAGCCCTGAATGAATGAGGTCTTGAAGTTCTACTGGATTGAGATTATAGTGAGAAGTGAAAAGATACAGAAGAGAGAAGAGCGTAGGATAAATCATTGAAGTTCTATAACAGATGAATCACTTACACTCAGTTTTTTAAAACCACCTTTCACCACAGCTCCGGCACCGACAATTGATTCCGAAAGAAAGGCATTTTCAACTGCGGCTTCTCTGTTTATGATTGAATCTTTGATTATTGAATCTTTTATTGTTACATTTTCGCTGATAGAAACATTGGGTCCTATGACTGCGTTTACGATTTTCACAGAATCACTCATATATACTGGAGGGATGATAATAGTCCTTTTTCTTGGCCGAAAATGATGGGTCTTTTTCAAGAGATGGCGATTTGTCTCAATCAATGCCGCTGCAGTCCCGCAGTCATACCATTTTTCGATTTTTACAGCATTAAATCGCTCGCCTTTTTTCAAAAGATATCTCAAGGCATCGGTGAGTTGATACTCGCCTTTTGTCTTAATGCCTTTCTTCATTATGTGGACGAGAGCTTTGGAAATTTTCTCTATTTCCTGTAGGTAGTACAACCCAACAATTGCCAGATTAGACTTTGGTGTTTTCGGTTTTTCTATGAGATCGACAACTTCATCAGCTTTGGTCTCGACAATGCCGAATCTCTTGGGTTCAGCTACTTCTCTCACTGCGAGGAGATTCACTTCACCTTTGCAGAACTTTTTGAAATCACAGTCAATTATTGTGTCGCCCAATAAAGCCATTGTTGGTCCCTTCAATTCTTTTGCACCAAGGTAGATTGCGTGTCCGAGGCCGAGCCGTCTATCCTGGTAAACAAACTTAAAATTATAGGGATAATCTTTGCAGAACTTAACTATTTCATCGCCTTTTTCCCCAAGTACAATCACAAGCTTGGAGATTTGTAATCCCTTAAAACCGTCGAGAATGTGCCCTAATATTGGTTTACCCGCGACACATAAAAGACTCTTAGGTAGGAAATGGGTGTGTGGCCTCAATCGCGTACCTTCCCCAGCGACAGGGATTATAATATTCATATCTTAATCATAGCAAAAAATTCCTCAAAGTCAATACGACTGAGTACCTATAGGTATGACATTCAAAGATTCTGGACGAGTGTCTCAAGCCCGGTGACGAGTGCAGTAGATTCAGTCCTAACAGACGGACTGATTTTGCTGATCAAATCTTTCAATATCTTACTTGGACCGATTTCAAGGAAATCGTGATACCCACATTTCTGAAGATTTTCTATCGCTGCAACCCAGTTAACCTGAGATAGCATCTGCCGTTTTAATGAGTCCTTTATCAATGATCCATCATCCTCAATTTTTTGATCAACGACTGAATAGAATTTTGAAGTCGGCTTATTAAATTGTATTGTTTCCAAAAATTCTCCGAATTCTTCTGCTGCTTCTTTGAGATAAGGACTATGCCATGCTCCACCAACTTTTAGTGGAATACCACGTGCCCGTTTTTTTGCAGCGAGGTGGGCAACCTTCGTTATTCCCTCTTGCGAGCCTGAGATAACTATTTGATTTGGCGCATTGATATTTGCAACAACAACAGGCTCAGAGATTTCCTGTGACACATTTTTACAAGCCTCTTCAAGAGATTTCATATCCATATTAATTACTGCCATCATTGTGCCCTCTTTACCACCGCGTTCCATAACCTCACCGCGCTTCTGGATGATTTTTATTCCATCGGTAAAGGATACTACACCGCAATACACGATTGCAGTGACTTCACCGAGACTATGACCTAATGACACATCAGGTTTAACACCCAGATTCTTTAAGACCTCAGCATAGGCAAGCGAAAGTACGCTTATTGCTGGTTGCGCAATGCTTGTTTTGTTGCTTGTATTTGTAGCCTTTTCACCCCATAGGTATTCTGTTAAATCATAACCTAATATGCTGCCACTTTGATTTATGAGTTCCTTTGCCTCAGGATATTTTTTGCAGAGCTCCTTGCCAACACCAGGTCTAAATGCGCCCTGACCGTCGAATGCAAAAACTATATTCTTCATAATACTCCCTTTTTGTGAGTACTTCTCTGTTTCATAGCAACGGCAATGCCAATCGCAAGATCTTTTGTGTGGCTTATGCTCACATGAATACGATTTATACCAAGAGACTGGGCAATTTTCTTTGTTTCACCACTGAGTATAACATAAGGAGCACCAGATGACTCGTTTAGTACGGTGATCTCTTTGAACTTAACGCCTCGGCGCCATCCTGTCTTTATTGCCTTGAAAATAGCCTCCTTTACAGCAAATCTACCTGCCAATTCTTCAAATCGAAATTTGCCCCTGTTTGATAGTTTGATTTCTTGAGGAGAATAAATGCGTTCAAGGAAGGTTTTGTTTTTGGTTACTGCATTTTTTATCCTGCTTACCTGAACCAGATCGATACCGACACCTACGATGTATGTATTATTCTTCATGAATCCCTGTTACCGAGGGACACTTGATTACTACCCTTTGGTACTTTCTCCCGATGCATGGTTTATCAATATAATAACCACCGAGTTCAATGCGGTATTCACCGACTGTTCCGGTAAGGATGCCTCGGCGATTTTCATGCCAATCTACCGATTTCTTCTTTAAATTAACGGCGCAGATTATATTTATCTCTTGGGGGACTGTTGATACAAGATCTGTACTAGATGGAATAACTGTAGCGCGAGAATTTCCAAACACTGTATGTGAGTGAAAATCTCCAATGTATTCGAGACCTTGAGATAATTTGCTGAGAATTTCATTTATACGCGCAACCCTCTTTTCATCTATCGTTGCATGGGTAGCAGTACTTTCCGCAGTCTGGTATGGAATTGCGTATTCAACCATGAACTTGTTTTCACCTTTGATACCAATGAGATAGCCGATTGTTTCTCTTCTGAAGACTTCTACAGAAGAAGAGACAATAGTCAGAAATGCTGGAAGAGTCAAGTAGGCTTCCAGCGTTGGACATTCCAGTTTGCTATTCTCCTTCATCGAACCTCTCGTTTGGTCAGAACTTTACTTATCCGTTCAATACATCTATCCTTGCCGATGAGTTCCAGAGTTTCAAAGAGGCCAGGTCCGCCTTCTCTTCCTGTTACAAAGACCCTTAATGGATGTATTATTTCCCTTGCCTTGATATGGTGAGTTTCTGCAAAACTTCGTACCGTCGTTTCAATTGATCTCGCATCAAATGTTTCTACGGTTTTCATTTCGGATAAAAATTCTTCTATTAATAATAATACCTTGTCATTGAGATGTTTTTCTAATGCAGTCTTGTCATATTCAAAATCATCCCGAAAGAAATAGCTTGCCACTTCGTCAATGTCAGTGAGAGCTTTTAATCTCGGCTTAACCGCATGGGTGAGTTTGAGAAGCCATTCTCTCTTCTCCTTAAACGCGCCTGCACTCAAGAGTCCTGCGTCGATAATATATGGCTTGAGTTGTTCTAAGAGGTCTTCGTCGCTTGCTTTATAAATATGTTGGCCGTTGAGCCATTCAAGCTTATTCGCATCGAAGATTGCGTTGGCTGGATTTATCCGTTCAAGGGTGAATTGATCAATTAATTCACCTATACTCATAATCTCTCTATCATCACCCGGCGACCAACCCAGTAGTGCAAGATAATTCACTACCGCACCGGGGAGGAATCCCGTGTCCCGATATGTCATGAGAGAAACAGCACCATGCCGTTTTGATAGTTTTCTCTTGTCTTCACCGAGAATTAAAGGAAGGTGAGCGAACTGTGGAATTGATAATCCTAATGCTTCATAGAGCAATATCTGCTTGGGAGTATTCGTTATGTGATCAACTGCTCGAATAACATGACTTATGCCCATTTCATAGTCATCGACTACGCAGGCAAGATTGTACGTGGGTAGATTATTGTGTCGCATGATAATGAAATCCTCAATATTTTCTGGCTCTCTCTTTATCTTTCCATGTATTATATCATCATAGACCACAGCATGAGCGGGGATGAGAAATCGAATTGCCTTGGGGATACCAGCACTCTCTTTCTCAGAACGTTGTGACGGAGACAAATGGAGACATCTTCTATCATATCGCCAGTCTTTTTTACTCCTGTAGGCCGCTTGTTTCTCTTTTTCCAGGTCTTCTGGACGACAATAGCAATAATAGGCATGGCCTCGGTCAATCAACTTCTCAGTATACGTTTTATATATATTCAGTCTCTTTGATTGGTAATAAGGGCCTTCGTCCCAATCCAGACCAAGCCAGGTCAGGCCATCGAGAATCACCTTTATCATCTCTTCTGATGACCGTGCCACGTCGGTATCTTCTACTCTGAGGATAAATTTACCTTTGTGGTGCCGTGCAAATAGCCAATTATAGAGCGCAGTTCGTGCGCTCCCAACGTGAAAAAAACCTGTCGGGCTCGGCGCCATTCTTACTCTTACCTCGTTGGAACGCTTCATACTTATCAGCCTTCAGTTATAAGCACTATGCACGTGTGAATAAGCTATGCCGCTCGGAGCGGCACACGGAGAGGGGGAGATTCGAACTCCCGTCCCATCTTTCGATGAGAAACCGCTTAGCAAGCGGGTGCCTTCGACCACTCGGCCACCTCTCCTGAAATAGGGCGTAGGATACAGGAAATAGGATACATTTTATAATTATCTAAAATGACAGACGTAATCATTATACTAAATACTTCTAAATACTTGATGCTTTTCTTCAAAGCACTTAGCATCTTAATGACTTCGATATTCTTTTTCTCAGTCTTTCGAGCGAATGCAATGATTTTTGGTATTGCAAATTTCTTACTTCTTTGGATGACCTGTAACCAGTTATCAGTTTCCTTTGCCTCACGATAGGCAATTTTCAATATTCTGTTATATTCTCTAGTTATCCCACTGCTATGACCTTCAGCAATATTTGCACAAACAGATGTGGAAGATCCTAGTATTTGTTTCCCTATGATATCACGTGCTGGACCAGGCGGCAGCATGTCGACTAATTCTATTACATCGCATACCACCTCTACGGCCTTTTGCCAAACCTTAAGATCCTTGTAGACTTTGATTCCGTCTTTCATATAATGGTCCCCGCTATAATCTATTTTTTCTGTTTCCTAAATCCTGTACCCTAACTACGGAGGGCGAGGGATTCGAACCCCCAAGGGATTACTCCCGGCGGATTTCAAGTCCGCTGCCTTACCAGTTAGGACTAGCCCTCCAAGGGGGGACTCTATGCCCCTACCGTTTTCTCCTAAATCTTTGATTTAGGTGAGAAAACGAGTATCCACGTGAATCCCAATGATTAATACCTTAAGGTAATTCACGGGACTTGTATCCCATCCCGTTTTTGTTACACAAAAACGAGGATCGGATGCCTTTGAACCCCCGTGCCCGACGGTCACAGACGCTTGACAAAACGATCTGCGCCGTGTTGGCAAATAGCCAGTTTTTGATACCTCTTCTAACATTATGCCACTCTATCTCCAAAAAGTTTTTCAAAAGAACCAAAAACGTAATGGAGGCCACGAATCCCCCCGACTGACGATCACCAACATTGTGCATGGCGATCTTTCATCTCGTTCATGTCCAAGCTGTTATTAGAAAGACCGTACGCATTACTCATTTATCACAAGATAGGCAAACCGCTGTTCGGTTTAGAAGAGGGAGAAGGCTTTGTATAGTACTTTCTTATTATTGGCTAACGACAGACGATAAACATCGCCTTTCAAAACCAAACAACGTGTACCTCAGTAATTCACCGAAATCGAAAAGCATTCAATTATACCTAATATGAGATATTTGTCAATTTGTAATACTTGACTATCATGAACGTGTGGATATAATGGTGTTGGGGTCTTTGTTAGACATTGCACGGGCAGCGACGCCGTAATCCTATCAACGATCTTTACTGGGGGATCGTCTAATGGCAGGACGGTTGACTCTGGATCAACTAATCGGGGTTCAAATCCCTGTCCCCCAGCTTCCTCTTAAACTCGAAATACTAAATCCGAAATCCTAAACCCCGTTAGATAATTGTGTATTCCGGGTAAATACTTCAGACTTTTCATTAGTTAGCAGTAAGATTCTCTTTACGTACAATAGTATTCATATCTAACCGGGCAAACAAATTCTAATTACCTAAATCCAAATTTTTAAACTAAAGAATTTTGAATTTATATATTTGAATTTTGGATTTGTCCCGCTAACGAGGATCCTCGTTTTTCAAAACGGGATTTAGGACTTAGTGCTTTGATATTAGAATTTTTGTAGAAATGCCGGAGGCGGGATTTGAACCCGCATGCCCGCAGGCCTACGCCCCTCAAACGTATGTGTCTGCCAATTCCACCACCCCGGCAATGTATTACATTCTTTTATAATGACCTCATGATTATAATCAAAATTTTCAAAGGAGTCAAGATTTAATAAAAAGGCCCCTGGTAAAGAAATCAGGAGCCTGAAACACTTATGCACTATGCTTTATAGGCAGCATCCTCCGCACATTCTACCTTTTGGTCTATAGGTTACACCAATGGAAAACATGATACCATGATGAGGACCATCAATGCCCTCGATCGAAGCCATATGAACTCGATACCGTGCATCCAGTAGGAATCTGACGTCATAGGTTCTTAAGAATACTACACCGCCTCCGCCGTTAAAAGCTATGTCATATTCGGCACCGGGATTAGCTGTTGTGCTTTCAAGACCAAGGATTCCAAATCCTATACCACCACCAAGATATGGACACACATCTCCTCTGCTGAAAAGGTAGAGAAATGATACCTCAGGTATTGATGCTTCTGCGGCTTTACCGCCTTCATCGCTAAAATCACCAGAAAACGCGTATGAGAAAGTGACTTCTAATGCAAAGTTTGGCGTTTCATACCAGTATAATAAACCTAGACCAAATAAGGTACTAGAATTTGCATATCCTCCAATAGGTTGGAGCATCCCAGCCTTTATTCCGGTGGTATGAAAGACTCTTCTTCTGAGCGGCTTTTTTTCCTCCTCTTCGAGAACCAAACCGACTTCAACAGTCTCTTCCGGCTCTTTACCCTCAGCAATGGATTTTGCCAGACGCTTGGCAACCATATCAAGGTCTTCGGCTGTCTTTGCAGAAAGACTTCCTGACCATATTACTTCTTGCGTGGTTACATTTATCACTGAGATCTGGACTATGTGTTTTTCGCCCAATCTTGACACTGAACCAAATGCTACCTGTTCCACCTTTGCAGTGAAGCCCACTTCAGCTGCGCAGTCACTTTCATAACATGTTATCTTTTTACCCACTGCGGCTTCCATGCCATCAGGATTTATAACTTGATATCCATAGTTACCGAGTTCAGCAGCGAGCAAATTTGCAACAATTTCGGCTGTCTCCGGTTCTACACCTACTGACTTGAGATGGAGCACGCCTATTTTTGTAGCAAAGAGAACCGAAGGAATGAGACAGATAAAGCAGAATATTAAGACCTTTTTCATCTCGCCTCCTTGTCTATCCTAATTCAAAATAATAATAAAATAGACCATTCTGCCAACACAAGATTTAGTAAATAAATGAACTCCCACCAATAAATTCCCGTAAGATGGAATTTGACGGCACATCACGTTCTTCGAGTTCACAGAAGAGGCTATAGAATTCAATCAATCTTTCTGCTTCTCCGTATTCGGAGCTACCTTTCTGTATTCGTTTGATAATTGGTAGACTGAATTTTTTGAGTACGGCTGGTTCATAAATGAGTGCTGAATTAAACATCTCATCAGCCTCTTCTTGAAATGGATAGATATTTTTTTCTTCTCCATTCCTCACACTTCCCCAATGGCGTAAGATTGATTCTATTTTGTGCCCACGGAAATATATGTCACGAACGAGGCGTCGTAACATTCTCGTATCAGTTGTAGATATTCGGTTGTGATCGTCAATATTGAGATGAGTTAAGGCACTAATGTATATTTTGAATTTTATCGGTTTCGGTATCTTATACGTAAAGTCTTCATTGAGACAATGTATCCCTTCGAGTAAGATGATGCCATCATTCGGTAATAATACCGTAGGACCCTCATTTCTCCTTCCTGTTAAAAAGTTGAATTTGGGGAGAATTGTTTTTTCTCCCTGAATAATTTTAAAGAGATGACTATTCAATAGGGAGATATCAACTGCATCAATTGATTCAAAGTCGAGTCGACCATATTTATCTCTTGGTGTGTTACTGTGTGCTAGAAAGTAGTCATCGGCTGAGATAATGAGTGGCTTCATTCCATTGACCAAGAGCTGAATCGCCAACCTCTTCGTAAAGGTTGTTTTTCCAGCGCTGCTTGGCCCAGCTATCAAGATTATCTTCTTTTTCTCTTTCAAGATGCGGTCTGCAATGTATACTATCTTCTTTTCATGCAATGCCTCACAGATCTTAATGATCTCCGGACCCTCTCTGTTTCTAATCTTGTGATTAAGCTGACCGACGTTATCGATTCCCAGAATCCGTGCCCACTCTCCATATTCGTTGAAGATACGTGTAAGCTTCGGTTGGGGAATGTACTTCGGCAAATGTGTCAGGTCTTGCCAAATCGGAAACATTAAGATAAAACCAGGCGGAAACTTTTCCAGATAGAATAATTGAATCTGTCCTGTTGAATCAAGTGGCGGTATTGCATACATGTCGTAGAACTTAAGCAAAGAGTAGAGCGTTATTCTCTTTTTACGGATATTCTCAAGAAGCGTAACCTTATCTTGCAGTCCAATTCTTTTGAAAAGCCTAAGCGCTTTATCTTTAGGGTAAATCAGCTTTTTAATCGATACATCCTTATCAACCATTTGTCTCATCGTCTTCTCAATACTTATTAAATCAGCATGTGATAACTTTCTACTTACACGAAAGTAGAATCCCTTACTCATTGAGTGTTCTATCCTGAGTCTGCTCTTTGGGAACGATTTTTGTAATGCCACATAGAGCATGAATGATAAGGCAGATTGATATCTGCGCCAAACCTGGAGTTTTTCTAAATCTAAAGTGCCTTCCTTGAAATCTTTAGGCAAAGTCACGCTCCTCTTGGTCCAAAAAGCGCAGTGCCCACACGGATCATACTCGCCCCCTCCTCGATTGCGATCTCGAAATCTGATGTCATTCCCATCGAGAGAATAGGCAACGGTATATGAGACTCCCGAGCGAGCCTATCCCTGAGATCATGCAAAAGGCGGAAACAAGGACGTGATGCCTCTGGGTCACTTGTTGCCCAACCCGGACCTATAGTCATTAATCCCCTAACATTTACATTTTTGAAATTTCTGATGGATTCAAAAAAATCAGATAAACTCTCTGGTGTGATTCCAAATTTTGTCTTCTCTTTTGATGTATTCACCTCAATCAGACAATCAATCGGTTTCTCTGCCCTTTTTTCGAGTTCCTCAGCGAGTCTCAACGAATCAAGGCTGTGAATTAGGGAGAAAATCTTTAAGGCATCTTTTACTTTATTGGTTTGCAGATGACCCACCATGTGCCAGTCTGCCTTACTCCCAATACATGTGAATTTCTGCTTTGCTTCCTGAACTCGATTCTCACCGATTATTTTTATACCATAAGCAATGGCCTCTTCAATTTTCTCTACAGGGACAGTCTTGACAACGGCCACGACGGATATTTCATCAACGCCTCGACCAGCCCGGTGCGCCGCATGTGCAATCCTCTCATCTACTTTTCTGATGTTCTCTTTAATCGACGTCATGAGTAAGCAGGTTAATTATATGGATGAAAAACACTCTGTCAATCACTACTGATATTTTTGGGATTTCTGAAAAGTTCAGAAATCCCTGATCACAGTGATGTAATACGATGAAAAAGCAACGCAATCGATCTTTAATCTTCGTTATCATGAGAGCGATATATACTCTTTCACAGCTCTCTTTTTGCATTATTGACATTATTTCATAAATTAGTATAATGAGAGGCGAAAGGAGAATTATGGCAAGAAGGTGTGCGATATGTGGCAGAGGAGCACAGAGTGGTTCGAACATCAGTCATGCTCACAATGTCACCAAGAGAAAATTCAGGATAAATCTACAGACCGTGAGGGCAAAAGTAGGTGGGAGAGTGAAGAAGATGCTTGTTTGCACTAAATGTATACGCTCAGGTAAGGTGATGCGATCGTAATCACCTCAGTACATGACCAAACACAATCCATTTGATTTTATCTTTCTCATAAGACCAATTCTACTCATTCCATGTTGGAATTTTCTTCTTATTGGTAGCTACCGAGCACAAGGTGTTGATGGATTTACTGGGAGAATTGTTTTAGGACTGATAATCTACACCTTCGTAATGGGCGGGGTCTACATACTCAATCAAATCATGGACGTAGAGACAGACCGAATAAACAAGAAGCTATTTCTCCTCTCTGAAGGTTATGTATCTATCAAATATGCGTACATTGAAATGCTTATATTATGGATAGTTGCTATATTCCTCTCTTTGAGATTTGACATGATATTCGTCATTTTTATTATCATTTCGATCATAATGGGTATATTGTATTCTGTATCACCCGTTAAACTAAAAGGAAAACCTATATTTGACACATTGTCTAATGGTTTTGGTTATGGTATGATAAATCTCGGTGTTGGGTGGCTGCTTGTCCGGCCTTTTGAGTGGAATATGTTTTGGCTATTCATTCCCTATTTTCTCAGTCTTAGTGCATTCTTTATTAACACTACAATTGTGGATATGGAAGGTGATAGAAGAGCACATGAGTCGACGACGGCACTATTTCTAGGTGAAAATGTTGCTTCTATGGTTTCAACTGTATTAATGATGGGGGGAGTCGTAATAGCATATATATTGAAGGATCTTGTCTGTTTGATACCGGCGGCAGTTTCTCTTCCTCTCTTTGTTTATGTCGCGGTATATTCTTCACTAAAAAATAGAATACACCGGAAATTAACGATTGCGTCATTTCGTTTGCATGGTTTGGTATTTACCTTAATAACTGCATTCATATATCCGTTGTATTTATTAGTTTTGATTGTAGTATTTATCAGTATGAGGTCTTATTACAAAAGCCGTTTTGGTATGGTGTATCCAACACTCTCTCAAGGTTAAAACCTTGAGAGGCGTTTCTTGAGATAGTCAATCCGCGTCACTGGCATTGGATCGATATTCGCTCTGAGTGCGCAGTAATAGCTCATAAAATCCCCAAGCATAATCGTCCAGAACAAGCGCTGCATATTGTTACTGCCAGCTGGATTTATATTAATTATGCCACTGAACGTACTCTTGATTACTTCTTTTATCACCTTTACGCGTATTCTATTTCTTGGATAGGCATGTGGGTCATTCAGGAAAATGAGTACCATTTCTTTATTGAGTGCCTCGGGTCTGCCGAGACCGACAATTTCATTGTGATTCATCTCAGGGATGATATTAATATGTGCAAGCATTTTTGCATTTTCGTTTAGTTGACATTGCCAGCGGCGCGCCGCTGGCAAAAAGAGCCGCGAGTTAGAGTAGATTATAGAGAGTTTATTGAACATTCTTTTTGAAAGATCCTTTGCCTTCTTTTCTACGTCCTCTCTTATTTTCTGTAGAAAGATGGCAAGAGAAATGAGTTCTTTTCTCGGATTCTTTTGGATAATGTGGAATCTATGGAGAACCATCGGCAGTGGTGTGAAAAGATACCCTATAGCCCCGCGCGGCGGTAAGCCACCTGGGACCTTTACTCTTAGTTGACAGCTCTTCCGCAGCAACTTACCATTAGAGGTGATGGTGACGATTCCTGTTTTGCGCTTCTTCAGGAGTCTGTAATTACGCAGTGTCTCTTCAGTATTTCCTGAATAACTGATGAGAATTGACAGTGTGTCTCTACCAATGTACCTTGGTATCGAATAGTCATTGTTAGATATGATCTGAAGACGAGGATAGAGTTCCTTAAGAATTTCTCCGCTGATTCCCGAGCCTCCCATGCCACAAATCAATATTTTATCAAATTTTTTCCTCTTTTCATATACATTGGGTACTAAATCAATTGCCTCATTTATCTGTTCTGGGAGCGAATAAATAATTTCTCTCATTTTATGACCTCATCTATTCCAGGAAACTTTTTGTGAATTGTGCGACGCAGATAGTGCTTCACCTCGAGAGCGGTTCTAAAAGCGAGTGCATTTTCAGCAATCTCCTCACATTCGGGTATGGTGATTGATCTCAAAACCATCTTCGCCCGTGGTATTGAGGCCGGATTCATTGACAGTTCGTCTATACCTAATCCAATAAGGAGAGGAATCGCTAATGCGTCAGCTGCAAGCTCGCCACAGAGACCTACCCAGATGTGAGCCTCATGTCCTGAATCAATGACTTTCTTGATAAGATTGAGCACGGCAGGGTGATAATGATCAAAGAGTCGACTTATTTTTTCATTACCGCGATCCACGCCTAAGACATACTGAGTCAAATCGTTAGAACCGATGCTAAAAAAATCGACTTGTTGGGCAAGGTGCGGACTGACGAGCGCAGCCGAAGGTGTTTCCACCATTATACCGAGCTGTATGTCTTCATCAAATGCGATTTTTCTGGCACGCAACTCTTTTTTGACCTTGCCAAAGATTAAATTGATGCGCTTTATTTCCTCATAGGTGGAAATCATTGGAAACATAATTTTAACATTTTTATTGATCGATGCGCGTAGAATAGCCCGTAATTGCATCTTAAAGAAATCAAGATCGTCGAGGCATACTCTAATCGCTCGCCACCCCAAGAACGGATTTGCTTCGTGGTATCCTGGAAAGACCTTATCGCCTCCAAGATCATATGTTCGGATAATGACCGATTGTGGTTTCATTCTTTGTGCTAAGGCGTCATAGACGCGGAATTGTTCTTCCTCAGAGGGACTGCCGCGCCTCGTGAGATAGAGAAATTCTGTCCGGAATAAGCCAATGCCTTCTGCTCCATATTTTTTCGCATGCGTATATTCTGCGAAGAACTCAATGTTTGCGGAGATATCTATATGACGTCCGTCACGGGTTTTTGGAGGTAGTTCACAATATGGCGAGAGCGCTCTTTCTTGTTCTTCATCTTTCTTTTTAGCAATCTGATAGAAATGAATTCGTCCTGCACTTGGATGCTTGATGAGAATGCCACGATCACCATCGATTATTATTTGCTCACCATTCTCTACCTTACCCATTAAACCTTTGATTCCCAAAACTGCCGGTATTTCCAATGCACGAGCAGTAATTGCTGTATGCGATGTTCGACCACCAGCTTCAGTGGCGACCGCCAGGATATGTATGGGGTTTATTAATGCGGCCTCTGAAGGGGATATATCATGAGCGACAATGATAGAACCCTCTGGCACATCAATAATTGAGCTGTGCGTAAGCCCTAATAGATTTCTTAAAACTCTCATCCCGACATCCCATATATCTGCAACGCGTTCCTTGAAGTACTGGTCTTTACTCTCACCCAACTTTTTTGCGTAATCATTAATGACTTGATGATAGACATACTCGGCATTCTTCTTTTCCTCAATGATTTTTTGCTTTACGGTATCTTTGATTTCGTTGTCGCTAAGCATCATAATTTGCGCATCAAGAAATTGAGCGAAGTCCTCGCCAATTTCCTGGTTAATCCTCTTTTGAATATTAATAAGTTCTTGTTTGGTCTTCTCTATCGCCTTTTCAAATCGTCCGATTTCTTCCTTGAGATATACCGGAAGAATTGGTGTTTGAAACACCTCTATCTTTTTGGTCTCATAGATAAAAGCTGTTCCCTGGGCAATACCCTTGGATACAGCAATTCCTTTTAGTATTCTTTCTTTCGACATTAGTCCTGTCCTTCCAATATTTTTTTCAAAGCCTTAAAGGTTTCATGCTCATCATCACCGTTACAGGTGAGGACAACTTTACTTCCTTTTTCACAAGCAAGTGTTAGAATACCCATGATACTTTTCCCACTTACTTCGATACCATCTTTCAAGAGTGTTACGTCGCTTTTGAATTTTTCGGCGAGTTTGACAAACCGTGAAGCAGGAAGGGCATGCAGCCCATTCTCATTCAATATCGTTATTGTTTCTTTAATCATATACCTACCCAAATAATTGTGATAATTAACAATATTAGCACAAAGGTAATCACTACAATTGGCACCTTATTTAATAAAAGTAATATGAAAAGTATGCTTAACGGAATAATCAGAAGATAGTTGAGCTCTAGAGATATAACAGAAAAGAGCAAGCCGCTGCAGAAGGCTCCGAGCAATTCGAATACATGCTGCGTCGTTGTAAAACGTTTGGATCTTATGATGTAGATAACATCCCATTTCATATTATATCCATCATAGATTCCTTGTATACGATGATAGAGATGGAAAACTGTGTAGACTGCAATGAATATGAGAGGTCCAATAACGCCAAATTTGAGTGCTAAGATTGTGCCGATTAAGAGCAATGCGGGCCTGAGTATCTCCCAGAAGAGGAGATCGCCTGCTGAAGCGAAGCTCGTCTGAGCAATATTTATAAATTTCTGTATTTCTTCTGTCGAAGATTGTTCATCATCATATGCACGCTCTACTGCTCCAATGATGTAAGAAGACATATAGGGGTGTGTATTGAAGAATCCTTTGTGGGTATCCATAATTTTGCTTCTTTTATTCTTCTTCGCACCACTCATGAGATTGAAGAGAAAACCCATTCCTTGCAGGTTAGAGAAAGACCACGATGTCTGAATAAAGAAACTTGAGAATAGTATTTTTAGAAAACGATCAAAACCAAGCCGCATAATCCTCCTATAATCGCATAGACTGCAGTTGATCTTTTTACAAAAAGGTACACCGCATTTGCCAATCCCATGCTCATACAGATGATTGCAAACAGGTCTTGACTCATACGTGGAAATTGAACAGGAACCATGATGATGCTTGCGAGTGCAAAGAGAGGTAAGAATATACACAGCCCTCTTATAAATGCAGTTACGAGTCCCAAAAGATGGTACATAGAGAGCTGATTTTCTCTCACCAGAAACATATGAAAGAGCTTATTGTTATAGTGACGGGTGAAGATATCCAGCGTTCCGCCGATGACTGCTGCTAAAAGTGCGAAGAGCAGTGCAATAAGGAGAGCATGGCCAGATGTATTGGTTATTCTCAAGAGAAAAAATGCGCCGCTACACATGATGCCGGCGACCTGGCCATCAGGTGGAATGTCTCGTCCAATGGGTAAGCCACCGAGAAATATTAATTGAAGCATTGCGCCGAGAAAAATTCCCATCTTGACGTCTCCAAAAAGTGCACCAATAATCGCACCGGTAACGAGTGGTTGCGATATACCAAATTCTCCAAATGCATATTTGTCCAAAAGTATTACGGCACCAATGACACTCAATAAAATAGTACTCATAGCTTAATAGATATTGTCGGTAATTTGTTAAAGATGAGCAGGAGACTGATGCCCTGAAATATTTTTTCGAATCCTGCTTCTGATGACGAAACCGTTTCGATTGGATAAGTGAGCAGATTGAATGGTTCGCTGGCACTCACATTGATTGGGACGAGATTATCTGCTTCAATACTAAATTCTTTGACATTATCTAATGACAATAAGTCGGTGAGATCTTCTGTACCGTTTAATCGAAGATGAGGCCGGAAAATACCCAAGGAAAATTCGACACCAAATATTTTTGCGTCTCCTTGATAAGATAGTCGAATCATCCTCCCATTCTTTCCGGTCATTTCAATCCTTTTTTCTATCTCTCCCGAAAATGTGACAATTAGATTCTCCTTGTCCACGACATCATAGTTTTGATAATTCAAAAGTCTGCCGAGCTGCTGGCTCCGGCGGAAATCTTCTTTTGTGGGGAAAGACTCGAGCAACCAATCAAGCCCGAAACCCCTTGTGTACTGATCGTAGATTAGATACTCATGCAAATTCTGCTCCTTGCTCTGGAAAATTTCATGAATCGATTTCACGGTCTCATCACTACGAGGTGCTGGCAGTCGTTGATGGTACTTTTCCTCCCGTCGCCCAAGATAATTGAGAATATTCATCTTTCCTTTTCTGTCATCTATTTCGATGAAACTTGCAGATCGAGGTTTGAGCACACAAAAGAATTCTTCGTTTGCATATACTATTTCCTTTTCGCCGTCAGCATCAAAGTCAAATATTTGCAGACCCTGTTTTATTTTCACATTTTCGGCCTCGATGAGATTTCGGTACACCGCTTCACGTAGATGAGGTAGATAAAGTCCACCGAAAATACCATGCCAGTATGCACATGAGCACTGTCCTTTCCACAGAGACAGTTTCGCACCTGTGTCATTGACGATGTTTTTTGAAACATAGACCATTCTTTTATGCATGAGGTTTGCTTCTGGGTATTTCCTCAGGAAATTTTTGAAATAACCTCCATGGATTAAGTAATAATACTTGCTATCAATAGTTCTTTTTAATTCATCGTACTCTCTACCTCGCTCTGGTGAGAGAACCCATTCACCCATTTCCTCGTATGATGATGTCGGCATATATACTCTGCCAGCAGGCGGTTCATCAATAATCTTACAGAGAAAGACCGTCTTTATCCACGTTTCTTGTTCTATGCGCCTTAGAAACTCATCTAGCCAACCCTTGGTATGGACCCAATCATAGGTTCCTGGCCAGACGCCAAATTTTTCACCATCATCGCCTAATGTCTTGAGCGCATTCGTCTTTCTATTCTCTTCTTCTTTAAGAAAATTGATTGTTTCATCAATATGATGAAACGGAATTAAATATCGCAACTTCATTGATATCGGAAACACCTTTAGTACTCTGCCTTCATCTTCAGTTATGTAGTATGAATAAAGCTCTTCTTCTTCAAGTCCTGCATAACGAAAATGTGTATCATCGAGAAGAATGTATTCTATGCCAGCATCAAGAAGTGGAGCAATAAGATTCGGCTCCCATACTCTTTCGGTTAACCATAATCCCTTTGGATGATAGTCAAAGTGCTTGTAGAGATAGTCATTAAAATATTTTATCTGTTCTACCACATCTTTTTTTGGAATAAATGTCAGGAGTGGTTCGGCATAAGCTGAAGAGAGAATCTCTGCCTGACCTCTCGCCACAGTATCTTTTAACATCTCGGCAAACTCAGGATGCTTTTCCAATATCCATTCTAACAACGTTCCAGAATTGTGAATCCCGAATTTTATTTTTTTATGTTTCATGAGCGTTTTGAGTAACGGGAGATATGAGTGCGTGTAAGCGTGCTCGTATATTTCGTCAAAATTACCTGCAGGTTGATGGTTGTGTATATAGAATGCGAATCTTATCATTTTACTCCGGTGAGAGTCTTGACGACATCAATAGCAGATGAATTAGGAAGTTGCTTACCGATTACTCTTACTCCCATGTGATAGAGACGCACTACTGCTGTGATGTCCTCGGGTGATAAATAGATGTATGGCGCAATTTCTCTTGTTCCCTCTCTATAGCCGAGACCTCCGATATTGATTTCTTTTACATCAAGACCTTCCTTCAATAAATCATATGCCTCATTTACCGATTCAACGATAATCATAACTTTCCGCTTACTACATTCATTCAGAAGCGTAATGCATCGCTTTATAGCTACACATGAGAACTTAATACCTTCGGGTACGGCAAGTCGGTAGGCATTACATGCCCACTCATCCTTACAGATTTTGTTCGACGCCAGTATAATCGATTGGATACCCAGGGGTCGTGCCCAACCCGCAATGACCTGTCCATGTATCAGACGATCGTCGACCCTTAAAATGTGCACCTCAGTCCCAAAACTCCCATTTGACTGAAAAATCGAGATGTCTTGGTTCCATTGTATATGGAGGAATATAGGCATAGTTTTCATCGGAGATATTATCGAGGCGTAGTGTAAAAGAGAGCGTGATGAATCTGACCTTACCAATAACAGAGACTACCGAGAAGGGATCGAGAGTATAGCCTTGCATGTCGTGTCGAGATCCAACAAGTTCTCCCCTTATTGTGAAGCTGAGGCCGAATCGCTCAGTTTCTCTCTTGAAAGACAATGATGCACGTGCATTACCCTCCGGTATGAAAGGAAGAGAATCACCTTCAAAGAGGTAGTAACCACCAAATCCTGTAGAGACTTCCGTTACTGATTTACTTACATCTCTGTTGAGACGAAATGGTATTTCAAAGAATCCTTCTACACCAAGAGTCGTCCACGTATCGACGTTGTGCGGCGTATAGTACTCCTGACTATCTGATTGAAGAATTATTAAATCCTCATAGTCATGTCTATAGAGAATTATGGCACCATTCTTTCCTTTTATACCATATTCCTGCGACCAGAAATATTCAGGCAGCAATTCGCTATTTCCTCTCACCCAACCATATGGTCCGAGTGAATGGTATGAACCGTACATTTCTGCAAGTGAAGGGATTCTGTAATTCCGTGCGATAGTACCAAAAAGGTATGTTGAATCAAGACATTTAATGCCGACAGATAGTTTCGGAACATAGAAAAATTCATTGTCATCATTGAGCTCACCTCGGTTAGAAAGAGTAAAGAGGAAGGTTTTAAATGATTTGCTTATGTTGGCAAGAAAATTCAAGAAATGTAACGAGTGTGAGCCGTAGAAGTCACTTTCAATTTTACTCAATACTCCCATAAACCGGTATATGATTTCAAAATCATCAACGTTGTAATAGTTGTTGATGTCAGCGCCATAATTTCTTACAGTGTGTTCATGTGAAGAACCAGCAATTGTATCGATATACTGATTGTTAGTGCTCGTATAGGAGAGGGCTATTTTATGCTCATTATTACCGCATACCCAGCATGCATCAATGAATGTATCTTCAGCCCGATGGAAAGCGTCGAGTGTATGCCATGGTATTCCAAACTCATTGGAGAAATAGATGACGTCGAATCGCATTGGCAATATTTGATTATAGTAGAGATTGGTGTATAAGGAGTTTATGTTAAAGTGGGAATTTACACGATGTCCCTGTGATTCCCAATACAATCCACTAAGATAAAACCCAAAGTCGTTGGTAATTGGTCTCGTAAAATCGATATTATACATATTTGTATTAAACTCACCAGTCATGAATTTTATGGATGAATACGGTTTATTATAACGATTTATTTTGGTACTTACATTAACGTCATTATGACCGAAATGCTGACCACCAAGAGAGATTTCTTCGATAAACTGAATGGGCAAAAGGATTACGTTAGTAGAGCCAAAGAGTGGGTTGTCTATTCTGTGGCTGTTGAGAAAGACCGTCGTATGTTTTGAATCTTGCCCTCTCCTCGATAGCTCAGTTAACTGACCAGTTCCAAAATCCATGAACATATATGGAGATTGAAAAAGGGCTTCTATGAGATTCACGTCATACTCTTCAGGCACATTATTTTGAGTATTGAATAGCATTTTTTCGATTGCAGAATCAAAATCGAAATGAACGATTTTTGGTATTTCATAAACTACTGCTGAATCTACAGTTACTGAATCTTGGTTCATCATCATAATAAACATAAGCAGCACTTGTAGATTATAATATAAAAAATAGTATTGTCAAGAAGGCTATAGTTTCGCTGGAACATTCTTGGCTCTTTTAGAGTTAGTATATCGTGCAAATACCTCGTACGCAGTTTGAATAACATTTGTTCTTTATTCACTGCAATGAAGGCTGAAATTTCGTTTATTCGCTCCCAAAACAGAGAGAAAATCATGCTTCACCTTAACTTTTGTGGGGATTACGTTTAGTGAAGGTAGACGGTACCGTAGGTCTCGTTAGTTCTTGATTTTTTTGTATAATTATGTATACTTAATGCTATGGTTAAAAAAATAGATAGCATACTTATCAAATATAGATACCAAAGTTCTAACATCATTCAGATTCTGCAGGATGTTCAGGCAGCCTATAATTATCTACCACGAGAAGCTTTAAGATACATCAGCCAAAGGTTGAAGATACCTTTGAGCAAGATATACAGCATCGCAACATTCTTCTCTGCATTCAGTCTCAATCCCCGAGGTAAACATCTCATCACGGTCTGCATGGGAACAGCCTGTCACGTACGGGGCGCGGCAATAATTCTTAACGAATTTGAACGAAGGCTCGATATTAAACCCGGTAAAACAACAAATGATATGAATTACAGCTTAGAAACGGTAAACTGCCTTGGCTGCTGTGCAATAGGTCCGATCGTCGTCTTTGATGGTAAGTATATGGGTGAATTTAAACTCAAGGACGTCTCGAGAGTTTTGGAGAGACAAGCATGAAACCGTCACTCATCATTTCAGCTGGAACCTGTGGACTGGCAAGGGGAGCCGACGAGATTATAAAAGCAGCAAAGGATTATCAGCAAAAAAGAGGACTTAAAAAAGCGTTTAACATAAAAGTGACTGGCTGCCATGGTCTCTGCCAGGCCGAGCCGAATGTCTTGATTGTCTTAAACGGCAAGAAAATATTCTATCAGCAACTGAAGCCTGAAAATGTTGCAGATATTATTGAAAAAACATTACGGAAGGGGAAAATTATTGATGATTTTCTCTGGTTTGATTCAAAAACACAGAGGCGATATGTAGATATTGATGAGATTCCTTTCTACAAAAAACAGAATAGGATATTGCTCGGTAATAACCTATGCATTGAGCCAAAATTCATTGACGATTATGTAAAAATTGGAGGCTACTCAGCAATAAAGAAGGTGATAAATGATTATACACCAATAGATGTCATCAATATCATAAAAGGTGCAGGATTACGTGGACGCGGTGGTGCTGGTTTTCCTACCGGCAGAAAATGGGAATTATGTCGTGAAGAAAAGACGAACACTAGATATATCATCTGCAACGCTGACGAAGGCGATCCTGGTGCTTATATGGACAGAAGTCTCTTAGAAGGTAATCCCCATAGTGTGATCGAAGGCATGATAATTGGTGGTTATGCCATTGATGCGACAGAAGGAATTATTTATGTACGAAATGAATATCCACTTGCCGTAAAGAATGTTGGAATAGCCCTTGAGCAGGCGCATAAGAAAGGATTCTTAGGGAAGAGTATTCTCAACAGCAAGTTCACCTTTGATATTAGAATTGTGCGGGGTGCTGGTGCATTTGTATGTGGTGAAGAGACCGCATTACTCGCATCAGTCGAAGGAAAGGCAGGGAGACCAAGACCAAGGCCACCTTATCCAGCAGAAAAAGGCTTGTGGAGTAAGCCTACAAATATTAATAATGTTGAAACCTGGGCAAATGTTCCTCAAATTATTTTAAAGGGTCCAGAGTGGTTTTTCTCAATTGGTACTAAAACAAGCAAAGGCACAAAGATATTTTCCGTTGTCGGTAAAATAAATAATACCGGTCTCGTCGAGGTCCCGATGGGTATCACCCTGAAAGAAATCATCTATGACATTGGCGGAGGGATTCCTGGTGGAAAGAAATTCAAGGCAGTGCAGACTGGCGGACCTTCTGGAGGCTGCATACCTGAAGATCTTATAGATTTGCCCATTGACTACGAGAGTTTAACCGAGGCTGGTTCAATGATGGGCTCGGGTGGCATGATTGTCATGGATGAGGATACCTGTATGGTAGATGTGGCACGCTATTTTCTGAATTTTACACAACAAGAATCCTGTGGTAAATGTCCTTCGTGTCGCCTCGGTACAAAACAGATGGTAGAAATTCTTGATCGCATTACCGAAGGTGAAGGAAGAGAGGGTGATATCGAATTACTCGAAGAGGTTGGTAAGAATGTGAAACTGAGTTCACTCTGTGGCTTGGGACAGACTGCACCGAACCCGGCACTTACAACGATTAGGTATTTCAAAAATGAGTATGAAGCCCATATACAGAAGAAACAGTGCCCTGCCCGTGTGTGCAAGACACTGACATCATATGTGATTGATCCAGACTTATGTGGTGGCTGTACAGTCTGTGCGAAAAATTGTCCAAGCAACGCAATAATTGGTGAACCGAAAAAAGTTCATACGGTAGACCAGTCAAAGTGTATTAAGTGTGGTATCTGTATAACCGTCTGTCCAGATAAGTTTCGGGCAGTCAAAAAAATGTCACCGGTAGTAAGATGATAACATTAACGATTGATAAAAAGAGGGTCAAGGCGAAGAAGGGCGAAACAGTATTGGAGGTTGCTCAGAGAGAAGGCATATATATACCGACGCTCTGCTACCATAAAGATTTAATGCCATACGGTGGCTGTCGGATCTGTGTCGTGGAGGTTCAAGGATGGTCACTGCCTGCGGCCTCGTGCACATTACCTGTTGAAGATGGAATGGTGGTACAGACAGATACACGCTTACTCAAGAAATTACGAACATTCTCTCTGCAGTTGATTCTTTCGGAACATCCTCATGCTTGTTTGATATGCAGTAAGGAAAAAGACTGTGCGCAGTATCAGGAGTGTATACAGAAATCAGCGATAACCTTTGGTTGCAAATTCTGCTCGCAGAATGGTAGATGTGAACTCCAGGACTTAGTAGATTATCTTGGAATCAAAGATATTCCTTTCGACTTTCATTACCGTAATCTGGAGGTTGAGAGATTTGACCCATTCTTTGACAGGGACTATAATATCTGCATCCTGTGTGGTCGCTGTGTGCGCGTGTGTCAGGAAGTGAGAGGCGCCTCGGTCCTTGACTTTCATCATCGTGGACCAGAGACACTCGTCGGAACAGCATTTGATCTTCCTCACCTCGAGACAGGGTGTCAGTTCTGTGGTGCCTGCATAGATGTCTGTCCGACCGGTGCCCTGCGAGACCGATATGGAAAATGGATGGGCGTACCAGAACGGTCTGTAAAGACGACGTGCACGCTGTGTAGTCTTGGATGCTCAATCAAACTCAATTGTCTCGACACGTCGGTCATTAATTCAACACCTGATGATAATCAGATCTGTGTTCGTGGTCGTTTTGGCATCGCACCATTGGTTCACCATCCAAAACGTGTAACCTCACCAATGATGAAAAAAGGAGACCGCCTGGTCGAGGTAGAGTGGGATGAGGCACTACAGTTTGTCTGTTCCAGACTCAAACATCATGCAGGGAAAACAGGTATCGTATTTTCACCTCAATTGTCGATCGAGGCCATTGATTCCCTGTATCGACTAGCTGACTCTCTGCACTGTCACAGTCTCTCGGCGCTCGCAGCTTGTTATTGTGCACCTTTTGATTTGAAAGGTATAAAAGGCAACGCCGTATTTATTGTAGTGAATACAGATATGATAAGCGATTTCTCTCCATTGCTTCTGAAATTGAAGGCGCGATTAAAGGACGAATCTACCTTTATCGTTATCGATGCGGTGGCGGGCGAGATCACCCAGATGGCGGATCTCTGGATGAGACCTGAACCAGGCAAAGAAGGAGAACTCCTTAACGATATCTTTGCTCAGAGAAAAGTAGGGGTGCACACCAATATTTCAATAAAGGATATTAAATATGCTAGAGATTTGTTATTCGGTAAAAACTGTTATTTATTCTGTAATCCTTTTAACACAGAAAATTTATCAGTTCCAAAAGAGGTGAAGACGATTGCATTACCAGGGAGCGTAAATGCTCTGAAGATCGGTGCCATGGGTATAGATAAGTCTGTAAAAGATGTGCTTCGTGACAAAAATATTGAGAGCCTGTATCTCTGTGGTGTAGTACCAGAGCTAACAAAGAAGTATGATACGGTAATTGTGCAAGATAGTTTTCTGCCTCCCTGTGAGTTTGATGTATTCTTGCCTGCTGCAACATTTGCCGAGATCGATGGGAGTGTTATGAATATTGAAGGCAAGATTAAGAAGGTACGTAAGGCGATTGAACCTCGGGGAAAGGTAAAATCTGATGAATGGATATTGAGTGAGATTGGGAGGAGACTGAATCTTTCTCCAAGGTCTCGTAAACCAATGCGAAGAAAGGGCACGATAACCACCACACACCGCAGCGTGAGGACGAGCAAAGCGTATCCAATTCGCCTCATTGTCAGAGAGCATAGCTATATGTATCGTAGCACACCGCTTTCTCAATTATTGAAAGGCTTTGAACGGCTGCGCCATGATAATCGTATTTGGATACACAGCAGTGCAGCGAAGAAGTATAGAGTTAAAGATGGCGCTGTAGTTGTGATTACAGGCAAGGAGATGAAATTAACCATGCCCGCGTTGATCACCGATGATGCACCCGAAGATAGTGTGGTTGTTTTTTCTGGTCCATCGATTGGATTTATTGATAGCCAGCCAGTGAGGATTGAATGTATAAAGTAATAAAGAGAGAGCAAATCGTTCCGAACATACATCTGTTGGTCATACAGTCAGATATTATCTACAAGAATGCCCTTGCGGGTGAGTTTGTTGTCGTACGTGCTGATGAGCAGGGCGAGCGCATTCCCTTAAATCTTGTTGACTGGGAAAAGGGTAGTGCAAGTCTCGTCTTTATGGAAGTAGGTACATCAACACGGAAGCTTGCAGCATTGAAGGCAGGGGATGAAGTAGCTACTTTGGCAGGGCCTTTGGGAAAGCCAACCGAGCGTGTGAGTGAGAAGAAGATTGTCTGTATTGGTGGATGCTATGGCATTGGTGCCCTCTATCCTGTGATTCGTATGTTCAAGGAAAATAAGAATCATGTCATCACTATAGTTGAAGCACGGAGCGCATTTCTCTTATATTGGCAGGAAAGATTGAAAAAATATAGTGATGAGTTCTTTGAAATCACCCGTGATGGCACAAAGGGATTTAAAGGACACATCAATGATTTTTTGGTTGATCATCTCAAGAAAAACAGCGTTGACATGGTATATGTTCAGGGTTGCACCTATCTTACCTATCTGGTAAGCGAAACGACAAGACCACTGGGTGTGAAGACAATTGTTGGGTTGAATCCTATAATGGTTGATGCCACTGGAATGTGTGGTGTCTGCAGGGTCATTGTAGGTGGAGAAACAAAGTTTGGATGCGTTGACGGACCAGAATTCGATGGTCATCAGGTCGATTGGGGAAACCTCATTGCACGACGCAAGATATATATAAATGATGAGATATATTCGCTGAGTTTCTACGAGTGTGAGCGCTATGGCTAAAATCGTTCCAAAAAAGACGCCGATGAGAGAGCAGCCGCCGAAAGAGCGTGCCAAAAACTACGATGAGGTCCCCTATGGCTACAGTGAACAAGAGGCAATGCAGGAGGCGTTGCGCTGTCTGCAGTGTAAGAAACCAACCTGTATACAGGGTTGCCCTGTAGAAATCGATATTCCTGGATTCATCAAATTCATAGCTGAAGGAAATTTTCGAGCAGCAATCGACCGACTGAAAAAAAAGAATGTGCTTCCTGCAGTATGCGGTCGGGTATGTCCTCAGGAAGACCAGTGTGAAAAACTGTGCGTGCTTTCAAAGAAGTACGAGCCGGTTGCGATTGGTAGGTTGGAGCGCTTTGCAGCTGACTGGGAGCGCAGGCAAGGTGAATCTCTTATCCCGAAGGTCCCTGCGTCTACCGGGAAAAAGGTTGCGATTATTGGTGCTGGCCCTGGTGGCCTGACTGTTGCAGGAGACTTGATTATGTTGGGACATGGAGTGACAATATTCGAGGCACTGCATAAGCCGGGCGGTGTCTTGGTGTACGGTATACCAGAATTCAGGCTCCCCAAGGCAATTGTGTATCGGGAGGTTGATTATTTGCTACAATGCGGTGTAAAATTGGTGCTCGATTTCATTGTGGGCAAGACAGCAACGATTGACCAGCTCCTCAAAGAATATGATGCCATGTATATCGGTACTGGTGCTGGGCTGCCGTGGTTCATGAATGTTCCTGGCGAGAATCTCAATGGCGTCTATTCGGCAAATGAATACCTCACCCGTTCAAATCTCATGAAGGCGTATCTCTTTCCCGAATATGATACACCCATTATCCGTGGAAAGAATGTTGCAGTAATTGGTGGTGGTAATGTCGCAATGGATTGTGCACGAACTGCACTCCGCCTGGGCGCGCATGAGGTCCATATCGTTTATCGCCGTTCACTGAAAGAGATGCCGGCACGGATAGAGGAGATCCACCATGCAGAAGAAGAAGGTATTATTTTTGATATCCTTACCTTGCCGGTGAAATATGTTGGTGATGAAAAGGACTGGGTGAAGGAGATGGAATGTATCAAAATGAAACTGGGTGAACCCGATGCGTCAGGCAGGCGAAGGCCGGTACCTATTGAAGGTTCGAACTTCATCACACCAGTAGATACTGCCGTCTGTGCGATTGGACAGAGTCCAAACCCACTCATTCCGCAGACCACACCCGATTTAAAGATCGGTAAGTGGGGTAATATCGAGGTCGACCCAGAGACAGGAAAGACATCGAAGAAAGGATGCTGGGCCGGAGGCGATGTGGTACGTGGTGGTGCTACAGTGATTCTGGCAATGGGCGATGGGAGGGTAGCAGCACGGTCGATGCATGAATATCTGACAACAGGCGTGTGGTAGATAGAGGACGAAGACTCAAGATATTTTTCGGTTTTCAGAAGTACATTGGTGGGATCAGAAATCATGAAAGGCGATAAGCTCATTATACGTGATGAACATAGAAGGGCAGCGCGCAACCTGTTGCCCTTGCTCTCTCCACATATCACAAAAGCCCAGAACTCGTTTATTGTCACCATTGCCGGAGAATCGGGCAGTGGCAAGTCAGAGATTGCAGCAGTGCTTGCGCAACTACTTTCGGAAAAGAGGCACATAAACAGTATCATTCTACAACAAGATGATTACTTCGTCTATCCACCGAAGACAAATGCCGAGATGCGGAGAAGAGACATCAGGCATGTGGGCATCTCTGAGGTCAGGCTCGATGTGCTCGATGAGAATCTTAATGAGATTCTGAAGGGAAAGAGCGAGGTTGAGAAGCCTCTCGTCATCTTTGATGAGGACCGCATCACGTATGATAGAGTGAACCTCGAGGGTATCAAGGTGGTGATTGTCGAGGGGACCTACACCACACTCTTGAAAAACGTGCATCAACACATCTTCATCGACCGTACCTACGTCGATACACGGGAGAGACGCAAGGAGCGTGCTCGAGAAGAACAAGACGCGTTTCTTGAACAGATATTAGAGATTGAACACAATATCATATTAGGACACAAGGCGTATGCCGACATTATTATCACGCGTACTTATGAAGCAGTTGAGAGTAAAAGAAATCAGCATGAGCGCAAGTAGATCCATCTGCATGCTGAGTACCCATGGATACTTCGACCCTGTCCCACAACTGGGCAAGACCGATACCGGTGGTCAGGTTATCTATGTGCTTCAGTTGGCTAAGGCTTTGTCCAAACATGGCATCAAGGTTGATATCTATACACGATGGTTTGATTTCTCAAAGAAACAGGTTGATCCAGTTCCTGATTACCCTGATGTGAGGGTTGTGCGGATACCGGCTGGACAAGAAAAGTTCATCCCTAAAGAGGACATATATGACGTTTTACCAGAACTCGCTCAAAATATGATACACTTCATAAGGGAAAAGAAGCTCGACTATGACCTCTTTCATGGACACTATGTCGATGCAGGCATTGTAACACTCGATGTGGCAAAGGCATTTGATAAGCCTCCTTTCTTTACTGCCCACTCCATAGGTGCATGGAAACGCGAAAAGATGGGCGGCGACCCTGAGGAGATGGAAAAAAAATATAAATTCAGACATCGAGTAGCAGAAGAGCTTCGCATTTTCAAATCGGTAGTGGCACAGAGTGCCACTACTATACTACAAAAGGATAAGATTGAGAAACTCTATGGATTCACCTCAGATAATATCGTGGTCATCTCACCGGGTGTAGACGTTCATAGTTTCTGTCCGCTCGAGCCTCGTGATCAGACGACTGCCACAAACATGCCACAGAACTACATCTTTTGTCTTAGCCGCATCGATGCCAATAAAGGGCATGACCTTTTACTCTATGCATTTGATATTGTGAGAAAAGACATGGCTGATATTCATCTCGTGATTGGTGGTGGTTCACCCGAGCCAGAGCAGCGCGAGCAAGAGGTTCTCGCGACAATGAGGCAGATTGTGAAAGAAAGGAAAATGCAAGACCGTGTACACATTGTTGGGTATATACCGGATGAGAATCTTGTTGCCTCATATCAGCAGGCACGGCTGTTTGCCTTGCCGTCAATCTTTGAACCATTTGGCATGACTGTCCTCGAGGCAATGGCCTGTGCTGTTCCAGTTGTTGCTTCTAAATATGGTGGTATCAGAACGGTTATTTCATCTGGAAAGAATGGGATATTAATAGATCCACGAAATGAGAGTGAATTTGTTGATGCCATGATGATGATCTTAAACGACCCAAGCCTTGCGCGTCGACTCGGAGAAGCGAGTCGTTCAACCATTCAAAAAGAATATAGTTGGGAGGCAATCGCGGAGAAACATATCACGTTTTATGAGCGTTTTAGAAGGAATATGGGGTCTGACCCCAACTAATACGATATTTCAAAATTCTTAAATTCACCTGTAGCATCATCCCAGTGAATTTCAACATTATCGACCTGTGCTCCAGGTGGTCCTTTGTGGGTCCACTCAATAAGCCTTTCAATGTTATTCTTTGGGCCCTCAGCTATGACTTCGACCCTTCCGTCATGCAGATTTCTCACCCAACCTGTGAGATTGAGGCTTCGTGCAACATCTCTGGTATGTGCCCTGAAAAAGACACCCTGAACAATTCCTGAGACATAGAGGTGTGCGCGAATGAATACTTTCATTTTTTTCTTTCAATAACAGCGAGCTGACCGCAGGCTGCTAAAATCTCCTGTCCCTTTGATTTTCTTAAGGTTATGGTATGGGGTGATGCTAAGAGATAATTATAGAAACACTGAATCTTTTTATCAGAGGGACGTTTGAAGGGTAACAGTGGGTGAGGATTATAGGGAATGAGATTTATCTTTGAAGGTACACCTTTAAGTAACCGTAATAACTGTCTTGCATCTGCGATACGGTCATTGACTTTGTCCATCAATACGTACTCAAAGGTCACCATATTCTTCTTGAGCGAATACTCTCTGGCGAGTCTTATGATTTGCCGTAGGGGATTTTTCCTGGCAGCAGGCATCATCTCCTTTCTCATTTCCTGATCAGCAAAGTTCAGTGATATTGCCAGCTTCACCTTAAGGGATGATACGAGTAGCTTTTCCAAGCCAGGAATCAATCCAACCGTTGATATTGTCGTGTGTCGCTGACTGACACTGAGACCCATAGGTGAGCGGATAATCTCGATTGCCTCCATCACCTCCTTTAGATTCAACAGAGGTTCGCCCATACCCATAAAGACGATATTGGTGACTTTTTCATCGGTATCTTCCTGAATAATCCGTATCTCGTCAGCAATCTCATACGCCTTCAAATTTCTCTTAAGACCCATCAATCCCGTTGCACAAAATTGACACCCCAATGGACAGCCGATCTGCGTCGAAACGCAGACCGTCTTCCTTTTTCCTTCTGGGATAAAGACGACTTCGATCGTTTCAGCATCTTCTGTCTTAAGCGAGTATTTTCTCGACCCATCCTTTGCCATGAGCAGTGTTTCTGCATTCACGCCTGCAATAATGAATTTTTGAGAGAGTTCTCTTCTGAATTCTTGAGAGAGATTGGTCATTACAGAAAAATCTTTTGCATTCTTCTGCCATATCCACTTGAAAATCTGTTCAGCACGATACTGTTCGACATCCAGATTCATCATACGATCCATCATTGCGTTAAGTGAGTAACTTTTTATATTGTCTCTCATCAAGTAATTATAGCAAAAGTATGCGAAGGAATCAATATCAAATATCTCGAATCTTGACAATTTATTTAATGTGTCTATAATAATTTATACTTTTTTAGGTGGTAGCATGATAGAGTGTCCATATTGCAGTTATCAGCAGATTACTGAAGAGGTGGCATTTTGCCCTCATTGCGGTTCACGCGTTGAAGATGAATCTCGAGAATCCTCTATGCTAGAATCTGAACGCCTGAAACTCTGGGGTGGAGAATTGCGCATCCTATCAGTCTTTTTCGTTGACTTTATCGGTTTTGAAAAATTGATGGATCAAAAACTTGATAAAACTATTATTGTGAATTTACGTGAATGCATGACTGAAGTCGAAGAGATTATTAAAAAATTCGATGGTACCACAAACCGAATCGTTCCCGATAATAGAGTATTAGGAGTTTTTGGCGCACCAAAAGCCCATAAGGATGACCCACTAAGAGTTGTTCGCTGCGCATGGCAGATTAAAAATTGGTGGGCGCAAAAGAAAGATGACGGAGGATTCCTACAAGATGTCCGTGTTACTGTCGGTATAAACACCGGTCGCGCATTTTTCGGGTACGTTATACAAGATTATCCTTTTCTCACCGTTATTGGTGATACGGTAAATATTGCTGCTCGTTTGTCTGAAATATGTCCCCCTAATGAGATTTTAATGAGTGAGAATACTTATACGAGGATAGCAGAATATGTTGATGTTGAACACGTTGGCGAGCGTCATGTGAAAGGAAAAGCTGCTGCCGTTGATGTCTACTTAGTGAAAAATATAAAAGAGACGCCGAAAATCACGGCTGCAGCACATGTGCCTCTTTGTGGACGTGATGAAGAGTTGGATAGATTGATAGAGATTGCGCGCAGTATAGAAGAGGGCAAGAGACACTTCTGCATCATTAGTGGTCAGATGGGTATCGGAAAGACGAGGCTGAAAGAGGAGTTCAAGAGTTACCTAGCAAACAACACCTCTTTTAATTCTATCGAGACACACTGTTCAGTTGAAGTGCCATCGCCCTATTATCCATTTAAGTTTTTACTCAGACACTATTTTCAGCTGAACGAATTTGATAGCAAGAAAGAAGTGGCAAGAAAGATAAATGATGCAGTTGCTCAGAGAGGATTATTACCAATCAACACAAGGGGTCTCAAACATCTTGTTCTCACTGATTTGCAGAGACTCAGTCAAGACGAATTACGAACCATTAATGAAGAAATCTATTCTTCCATCAGGAATCTTATCAGATATGAGTGCCATAATCGTCCATTGATTCTGATATTTGAGGAATTTAACAAAGCAGACGAGATATCAAAATATCTTATAACATATTTGGTTTCTGAACTCAAAAATGAACCAGTGATGTTTCTTATGGTCAATGTACCGAAGGATTATGTAGCCAACATCGGTAGCTCGATCGAGGAAATTAATTTAACACCTTTACCGCAGAAGGCGGTGAGAACATTGGTTACCTCTATTCTTGGTGACGTAGACGATAGATTAATCGATTTTTTCTACAATTCAGCCGGTGGCAATCCTCTCTTTACCATCGAGGCTGTGAGAAACACTCGACGCACTAAATTGATAAAGAAAGTTGAAGGACGGTGGGTTTTAGAGAAAGAGCAGCGGTTGTCTTTTCTCGATGATCTGTATGGCGTTGTCATGTCCACAATCGATTCGCTCTCTCCAAATTATCGCTTGATAATCGATTACGCATCGGTGATCGGATATAGTTTTAATCTACGAATACTCAAGGGCCTCTTTAATAGGGCACATTTAAAAGAGCAATTACATTACTTAACAAGAGAAGGCTACATAGTGTTATCCAAGGATGACACAGACCCAATATATGTTTTCCGCCATAATCTTCTGAAGGATGCGGCGTACAGCGTTCTTCCTCTAAGAAAGAGAAAAGAAATTCACCGGCTCGTTGGTACACTCCTTGAAGAATTGTATGCTGAACAGTTGTCGGATTTCTATGAAAATATTGGTCATCACAATCTATTATGTGAGAATTTCGAAAAGGCAGCCAACTACTTCAAACTAGCAGGGGACAAAGCAAAAAATCTTTACGCGGTAGAACAAGCATTGAACTTCTATAATACTGTCCTTAAAATCGAGAAAGATACAGAGAATCAAGTGAGTACGGATGTAGTACAAGATGTTCTTTTGAATCTTACGGATATTTATGAAATCACTCTCGATATTCAAAAAATGGAGAGGGTTGCTCAACAAGGATTACAGAGTGCACAGATGGGCAAGAATTTTGAAAAAGAAGTGCACTTTATGGAGCGCTACGCATATGCATTGTTTCTAAACAATAACTTTGATGACGCAGAAGAATTGTTACTGCGCGGTGTCGAGAAGTGTAATGAGAAGATGTCTGGCATATTATCGGTATTATATTCTGACCTTGGGGTCCTTTACCAGAACAAATATGAATATGAAAAGAGTATTCTCCAATATAATATGAGTTGGAATACTACACGTGGAAATGCTGCGAAGAAAGGCGAAATTCTATGTCTGTATAATCTCGCGCAACTTCACAGAGATTTGGGCAACTATGAACAGGCATTAGAGTATTTAGACTATGCGTTGAACGATCTTATTTCAGCTGACGATATACGCTGGTCGACTCATTTTAAGTACTTAATTGCCGATATCAATTACCAGATTTGGAATACAGAAAAATCCCAGAAGATCTTTTTGGAATGTTTTAAACAATCAGATGATATTGGCAATATTGAAATATACATAAGATCGGCGTTAGACCTGGCTGTTATCCATGCGTTGAACGGTGATCGAAAGAAGGTCAATGAATACCTCCAGTTTGTGGATGAGAAGGTTTCATTTTTGATCAGAGAGAATCTACTCGCTTTTATCAACCTAAAAAAGGCGATGGTGTATTACTATCAGTCTGATACCAAGAGGGCCCTTGATTTTATCACGAGCGCTCTTAAGATTGCACAGAAGCTCGGCCTGAGAATAATCGAATGCAATTGTTATAATTTATCATCATTAATAGATACGAAGAATTCTATTGAACATGCCCAGCGGGCTCTTGATAGCGCAGAGATGTTAAAATTACCGCCACTAATTGCCGCAGCACTGTTTAGGATGACTCAGATATTTATCGAAGAGCGTGATTCAGAAAAAGTACACTACTATGGCAGAAAAGCGTTGCTCATGTACGATGATATAAAATTTAAGTTGAATGACGGAAATCGCCAGATGTATATCCATAGACCTGAGTATACAAAATTGCTGGAGATTTGAGAAATGACCTGTGCAAAGTGTGGTAGAGCAATAAAAGAACCGGATTATTTCTGTCCTTGGTGTGGAGTTTTTCTTGCTCAGAGTAATACATTACCTCTGGAGAATACAGAGTTGGTTTTTATGCGGGCAGATCTTTCAGGATTCACGGCAATGAGTGAAACGATGATTTCGGAAGATGTCATGGCTTTCCTTAACGAAGTTTTTGGTGTCTTTTCAAAGATAATCGAGTCGCACAAGGGTGTTGTCTATGATATTATTGGTGATGAGGTTGTGAGCATTTTCGGTTTCCCAAAAGAATCAGGCTTTGCACCACACATGGCGATCTTGGCAGCCGAAGATTTACTCAAAAAACTGAACGAGCTGAACAGAAAAGAGTATCTAAAGAGTTCAGTAGGTCTGAAAATTGGTATGGCAATGGAGCCTGCTTCAATACTCAATCTTCACCGCGACTTGCGCAATAATCTCATCGTTACAAAAGGATTCAAGAAATGTCAAATCCTACAAAAGAGTGCTGCCGATAATACACTCCTCGTCTGCGAAGATCTCTATCAGGCAACCAAGGCATTTTTTAGTTATAGCGAAATAGGTGGGATTCGTGAAGATCCCATATCAATGAAGGCATACGAATATAAAATCAAAACCAAATAGCTATGGCTGATTATTCAAAAAAATTTCACCATGAATTAATAAAAGTCATTGGGACAGGCATAAGTATTACAAGGACCTATCCTAAGGGTCATCCCAAATTACTTCCTGTTGTTCGAAAGTTGAGAGTATTACTGAGAGAGATACCCATGGAACAAGACTCTGTCTCACTCGTGGTCATTGAGGACGTTATAATGATTGAAGATGAACGATACGATGCCAAAACACTTCCCATCGTGAAGAGTCTTGTGCAAAGATTTGAGCAACTCGGAGTAAAGAGTATAACCTTTAATGTTGATCTGTCGGAAAATGACATCGTGGAATTCTACAATGCAATGGCTGCAACGCGTGCAGACATCGCAGACTACGGCGACATCGTGGCGTTGATACGTGCACGGGGAGTTCTTGGTGTCAAGATCAATAAATTTCGTGTTGGTGTGATTTCTTCAGACCGGGAGGCTCAGGTAATGAACTGGGACCAGTTTTTGGAGTCACTGACCGATACTCAGACCACGATGACCGATGAAGAGAGATTAAAAGAATTGAGTAGTTTTCTCGCCGGTATTGGTATTACCGGTGATGAGGCACCAAATCTCCAAACGAGGAAAATCGTTTCTGGACTTGAAAAACTTGCACTCCTGGTTGCTGATCAGTATGGCGAAGATAGATGGGATGAATATTCTCTCATTTTCTCACGGATGCTCGCCGCACTGTCGCCAACAATTAAGAAGAATGTTGTACGATATCGTACGGAGAATAAGAAGATCGCTGTTCTCTTCAAGAATTTGATACCCACAATGTCCAATGAGGATATCATAGATGTTATTTCTGTGAAGACTAGGGAAAAATCACCAAATATTGAGACAGAGGTTGTCGATATTCTGAAGCATGTGACCGGAACACGACTTCCTGACATTCTCTCTTCGTTGCGCGTAAATGTTCCCGAACTAGATTTCGAGAAAATAGTCTCACGCTTGATGAGCGAGATGAAGGTGACGAAGGGAGAAAAGGCAGCGGCTAAATTCGAGGCTAAGAATCTAGAGACTGAAATGAGGTCTCTTTTTCCACAGTTGCGTGCTGAATCAACCGAAAAAAGAAATAAGGCAATTGAGAAGTTAATGCAGTTTTCTGATAAAATCTTCGAATCAGAGCAGTACGATTTGATTATATTGTTGGTTGACCGCTTCGATTCAATGGCAGATGCTGAAACAGACATTGCAATCTTCACAAAATTGATCGAGTCATTAAAGACACTCTACATCAAGTCGAGGGATTTGAAAAAAGCTGATCTTGTTCGATTTACATCTGGAAAGTTTGGTAAACATCTCTTGCGGAAGGGTGAAGCATTATTGGAGAGGAAGAAGGTGGTAATCAATACGATAAGCGAACTGAAGGATGAAAACTATGTTCCCGAGCTCATCTCTTTGCTTTGGGACCCTGGGACCTTTGTAGAGGCAAGGAATGCACTGATATCGGTTACCGAGTTCTCGGTACCACTCCTCATAGATTCCTTAAAGGATACAGAAGACCGTTCGGTGAGGATGAAAATCATCGATGTTCTCATTAGAATTGGTGAGGAGGCTATACCTAGAATTGAGACTTTACTGTCATCGTCTGAATGGTACATTCGGAGAAACGGTGTTTTTATTCTCGGCGAAATGAAGGTCGCCTCTGCAGTTGATAAGATTGGCAAACTGATCGATGATGCCGAGGAGCAGGTTCAGCTGGCAGCTGTGCAGAGTATGGCAAACATTGGTGGTGAAAAAGGGCGTGATTATATCAAAAAGGCATTAAATAGTGAACACAAGAGGGTTGTTGTGACTGCTATGAAGAGCTTAGACATTGATGATGTGAGGCATAAGGTTCCTGAGATAGTACAATGGATACGGTCGCGTAAGGGAATCCCTAATGAAAAGGAAGAAGAATTGAGGCGCGAAATTATTGACCTTATAGGTAGATCCGGTGATGATTCCATTGTTGATGACCTTGTTACAGTCCTCAATGAAAAGGTACTCTTTAAGGGTAGATTACTCGAACCAACAAAGAAGGCGGCGCTTTTGGCCCTCGCACAGATTGGTAGTGAAAAAGCTAAACAGGCCTTGCACGATGCGACAAGCTATAGAGATGGATTTGTTGCATCTGCTGCCCAAGATATTCTTAAAGGGGCTGCAGGCGGTTCCTAAGTCTCATTTTGATTTCTTGTTTATTTTGCGTGCAGCACGTAATTTTTTGAGTGAATAGGAATTCAGTACGTCGCTGGGTTCAAGCCAGCCCCTGCGAGCTGTAGCAACGCCAAATTTCATCCAGAGGAGTCCTTCTATACTGTGGGCATCGGTGCCGATGGAGATCTTTATTCCCATATCTTTTGCCACCCGTACATTGATATCGTTCAAGTCCAACCGATCCCAATAGGCATTGAGTTCAAGCCACGTTCCGGTCTGTGCTGCCGTTTCCATTACCTTATATATATCTACTGCATATCCTTCTCGTGAAGAGATCAATCTGCCGGTTGGGTGGCCGATAATGTCTACATAAGGGTTATTCATTGCTGCACAGATTCTCTGAGTAACATTCTTTGTAAAGCCCTGATGAATCGAGGCAACCACAAAGTCAAATTCTTTCAATATCTTGTCAGGATAATCCAGGTTGCCAGGACCAAGGATATCGACCTCGATACCCTTCAACACGTGGAAGTTTTTGAAATGCTTATTAAGAGCGTCAATTTCCTTCCACTGTTTATATAATCTCTTTGGCTCTACGCCATGGGCATACTTAGCAGATTGTGAATGGTCAGTAATGAGGATGTACTCGTAGTTCAGTTTTTTCGCATAATCTGCCATTTCCATAATGGTTGCCGTAGCGTCAGAGTAGTTTGAATGCATCTGCAGATCACCTTTGATATCTCCTAATTCTACGAGTCTTGGCAGTCTATTCTTTGCTGCCGCCTCGACCTCACCGCGATCTTCGCGCATCTCGGGTGGCACATAAGCCAGACCAAGAGTTTTATAGACCTCTTGTTCGGTCTTGCCAGCAATCATCTTTTTACCGCGGAATAAACCATATTCACTCAATTTCAGTCCTCTCGATTTTGCAATGTTACGCAGCCTGATGTTATGTGCCTTTGAACCGGTAAAATACTGGAGTGCAGCACCATATGATTTTAGGTCAACAATCCTGACATCAACTTGAATTCCGCCTTCGACAATTATCGATCCCTTCGTATCACCTGCAGCTAATATGCGCTCGGTCGCAGGAAATTGAGTGAATGTCTTTATGATCTTGGCTCCATTCTTACTAGACACGAGAATATCGATGTCACCAATAGTCTCTTTCCAGCGTCGCAATGAACCGGCTGGAGATATATCTTTAACCTTAGTGGTTTTCTTGAGATAATCGACGACCTCAGTCGCCACCTTCTCTGCAATAGCGACCGATAATCTTTCATGACTTTTTTCGTAGAGTTCAATACCCTTCCTGATATTCTCGACTTTCTTGTCGCCCATTTGTGGGAGCCGTGCGAGACTGCCGTTTTTTATGACCTTTTTTAGATCGTTCACATTTTTGATGCCCAGCTGTCTATGTGCTAACTGAAGCGTCTTCGGTCCAAGATTTTGGATATCGAGCATATCGAGCAAGGTACGAGGAATTCCTTTGGTCACTTCAGCAAATTTTTTCATCCTGCCGGTCTTGAGATATTCATCTATCTTTTTCGCAATCCCCTCACCAATGCCTGGTAAGTCGCCGAGTTTACCTTGAGTATTTAACACTTCTACGTCCTCGACGAGGTCTTCAAGGATACGTGCCGCCTTTCGATATGCTATGACCCGAAAGACATTTTCCCCTTTAAATTCTAAGGCATCGGCAATGCGGTTGAACATCTTTGCCAATTCCTTGTTCTTCATCACTATCATTATCTTTATATTAGAGTAAAAATCAAGTGGAGGCTAGATAACTATAAGGCCAGTTACAATGCGCTTTCTTCTTGATTTTTCACACAAGTTCACTATAATTATCGTGAATGTGGCATGAAATAGTTAAGAGAATCGTGAAGTGGTTAAAAGATGAACTGGTTCAATCCCATACTCGTGGTTTTGTGGTGGGCCTGAGTGGTGGTTTAGATTCAGCGGTGTGTGCTGCGCTCATCAAGAAGGCAACGGATAATTGTCTTGGTCTGATCTTACCCATTGATTCTGATGTGAATGATATTGATGATGCCGCAGAGGTTGCTTCATTGCTTAGTTTGGAAAATCAGTATATAGATTTGACTCCGGTGTACACACATTTAGTAAGGCTTCTTTCAGACCACGATCAGATTGCTCTTGGTAACATCAAGGCGCGATTGCGCATGGTCGTTATTTACTACTATGCAAACATTAACAATTATCTTGTATGTGGCACTGGGAACAAGACCGAATTTTCCCTTGGTTATTTTACTAAATACGGTGATGGCGCATGTGACATTTTACCACTCGGTGATCTGTATAAGTGTGAGGTAAGAGAGATTGCAAAGGTTCTTGGTATTCCTGGAAAGATTATCAAAAAAGTGCCCAGTGCTGGATTATGGAAAGGGCAGACTGACGAAGGAGAAATTGGTTTCTCTTATGAAGAAATGGACAAAACCCTTAAAGAGATTGCAGAGTGTCGTGTACATGGTGACTGTGCTGAGCGACTTCAGTCGATGATGAGACAGAGTGAACACAAGAGAACGCCACCAAAGATATGCTATATAAAATCTCAAATGCCAAATACCAAATGACAAATAAATTACAAAATCTAAAGTTCCAACAAGAAATAGATCAGGGAGATGGTTTTGTTAGTTCAATTGGCATATCAGTTGTCAACCTCTTAGGGAGGTGATATGTATCCGCTCTTCTGGATAGTGCCTGGTGGTTCACTTCTTTCATTGCTCTTTGCCTTCTATTTGTCGAGGACAACAAAGAGATTTGATGAAGGAACCGATATCATGCGGCAGATTGCCCAAGCAATACGGGAAGGTGCGCGGGCATACCTCCGGAGCCAATATCGAATTGTCGCATTGATTTTTGCCGTAGTGTTTGTGATTCTTCTCATTCTCGCACTCAATAGAATGCTGCCCATTTTTGTGCCATTTACATTTCTCACCGGTGGTTTCTTCTCGGCCCTTTCGGGTTTTATTGGCATGACTCAGGCAACCGATTCTTCAGCAAGAACCGCGAATGCAGCGAGGACCAGTTTAAACAGTGCACTCAGGGTCGCGTTCGGTGCTGGTGGTGTTATGGGTTTTGTCGTCGTAGGCCTGAGCCTCTGGGATTTGAGTTTTTGGTTTTTCCTCCTCAACAGATTTTATGACTATTTACCTCTCAACGAAAGGATTTTGATTGTAACACAAACCATGGTGTGCTACGGCATGGGTGCATCATTCCAGGCACTCTTCGCAAGGGTCGGCGGTGGTATCTTTACTAAAGCAGCAGATGTTGGAGCCGATCTCGTTGGTAAGGTGGAGGCAAACATTCCTGAGGATGACCCCCGTAATCCTGCCACAATTGCTGATAATGTCGGAGACAATGTCGGTGATGTGGCGGGAATGGGTGCAGACCTGTTTGAGTCGTATGTCGGTTCGATAGTTGCTGCCATGGCGCTCGCTGTTGCAGCAGGGTTCGGGATTGCCGGCGTTGTCCTTCCACTCCTCTTAGCGTCTGCGGGTGTTGTGTCTGCTACAATTGGTACATTTTTTGTGCAGACAAAAGAGGATGCGACCCAAAAGGTGCTACTCTTTGCCATCAGAAAAGGTGTGTGGGGAGCAAGCATTCTTATGGCAATTCTTTCTGGCCTCTTGATGAAATTTGTGTTTCCAGGGAGTTTTAACTTTTACTGGCCCATCCTTGTTGGCCTCCTCTGTGGTGTCTTTATCGGCATATCCACTGAATTTTTTACCTCAGATAATTATTGGCCGACCAGAGGTATTGCATTAGCTGCACAAACAGGACCTGCCACTGTAATCTTGGAAGGGTTGAGTGTTGGAATGTTATCTACAATCATGCCTGTTATTGGAGTAGCATTAGCCATTGTCGCTGGGTATTATCTACCTGGAGGGGCAATCAATCCTCAATATGGTCTGTTTGGTGTATCATTGGCTGCAGTGAGTATGTTATCAACCTTGTGTATTACCCTTGCGACAGATGCCTACGGTCCAGTTGCTGACAATGCTGGAGGTAATGCCCAGATGGCTCATCTACCTGAGGAGGTGCGTAAACGAACCGATGCACTCGACGCGATCGGTAATACAACAGCTGCTACTGGCAAGGGATTTGCAATTGGTTCGGCAGCACTAACCGTATTAGCATTGATTGCGGCGTATCGAAGTCAGATACTCATATTTATACAAGAAATTGATTTGAGAATTACGAATCCCCACGTCATTATTGGATTATTTATTGGTGCGATGATGCCCTTTGCATTCTGTTCGCAGACCATTAAGGCGGTAGGGAGGGCTGCAGGACTCATTGTTCTTGAAGTACGCAGACAATTCAAGGAAATAGAAGGGTTACTCGAGGGTAAGGCCAGGCCTGACTATGCTGGGGCAGTACGTATCTGCACGAAAGCTGCACAAAAGGAGATGGTCATGCCATCGTTGATGGCGATCATTGCCCCTGTTCTGATTGGTATTCTTTTAGGACCAAACGGTGTCATTGGTCTGCTCGTCGGTGCATTGATCTCTGGATTTGTCGTAGCGTTAATGATGGCAAATTCTGGTGGTGCCTGGGATAATGCAAAGAAATATATAGAAAAAGGTGAACTCGGTGGGAAAGGTTCTCCTGAGCATAAGGCAGCCGTGGTTGGCGATACTGTGGGTGATCCTTTTAAGGACACCGCAGGACCTTCTTTAAATATTCTCATAAAACTCATGTCTACTGTTTCAATTGTTTTTGCAGGTTTCATTTTGCGATTTGCACTTTTTAGATGAAGATTAAAGAGTGGCCCGTAGGAGACAGACCACGAGAAAAATACTATCAATTTGGTAGCTATGCGGTTACCGATGCTGAGCTTTTAGCAATTATCATTGGTAAGGGTGTAAAGAATAAAACAGCCCTTGATCTTGCCAAGGAAGTTCTCAATAGAGTCGGGAGTTTGAAGCGCTTGGGTGAGAAAACAGCGAGCGAAATAGAGAGATTGGAGATTAATGGTCTTGGTAGGGCGAAGATCGTTTCTATACTCGCAGCGATTGCTCTCGGGAAACGCTCACTCTCGAAGAGGAATGAGGCACAAATCCTATTTCAAAATCCCAGAGATATTTACGAATACTACTATCCATTAATTTCTGGATTGAAACATGAACTCTTTAAGGTTGCCGCTGTCGATGGAAAGAATAGCCTGATCAAGGACACAACAATCTCAAAGGGTATTTTAGATGCAAGTTTGGTTCATCCGCGTGAGGTTTTTAAATTCGCCATCAATGAAAATGCGAGTGCAGTTTTTCTCATCCATAATCATCCAAGTGGTATCTTGAAACCATCAGAAGATGATTTGAAGGTTACTGAGAGATTGCGCAGTGCAGGTGAATTGATGGGCATTCGGATTATCGATCATGTGATTATTACAGATAAAAATTACTACTCGTTTTCGCAACATAATCTTCTCTGAAAGAAGACAGTAGATAGTAGCCGGAATATTTTTATTCTGATAGGATTTTTGTGATCCTGTAGATATCAGGATCGATCTTTTTCTTTCGTGTATAGGTTTCTTCAAATGGAGTGTAAACAATTTTTTTATTAACCTCACCAACCATACAGCCGAATATATTTTTTGTGAGACCGCATACTGCAGCATAACCAAGTTTCGATGCAAGAATTCTCTCATGGGCAGTTGGTGTCCCACCCCTTTGAATATAGCCGAGGACTGCTACCCGATAGTCCTCTTTAATAATCGCCTTTACCCTTTCGGCAATGGCAAAGGCATTGCCTGCCTCGTCGCCTTCAGAGACAATGACGATGTTTGATTTTTTACCTTTTTTTATACTCTCATTTATCTTCTGTGCGAGTGCCTGGATGTCAGACGGGGTCTCTGGAATAAAGACATCTTCTGCACCACCAGCCAAGCCCACTGCAAGACCAATAAATCCAGCACACCTGCCCATGACTTCGATAAAGAAGAGTCTTTCGAGAGATGATGCAGTATCTCGGATGCGGTCAACTGCTTCAAGCGCAGTGTTGACTGCTGTGTCAAATCCAATGGTGAAATCAGTGCCGTAGAGGTCATTGTCAATTGTACCGGGGAGACCGGTTATCTTCACTCTACATTTCTTCGAGAACTCATGTGCTCCGCGCATTGTACCGTCACCGCCAATGACAATGAGTGCATCAATTTTATGTCGGTCTAATGTTTCCTTTGCTTTTTTCATGCCTGTATCAGTTTCGAATTCGGCTGAACGGGCAGTACCTAAGATAGTACCGCCGCGCTGTATTATATTGGCGACTGAACCACGATCCATTTCAACAATATCATCATTGACAAGACCATTGAAACCATGTTTTACACCATATGCCTTTATCCGGTGGTGTAATGCAGTCCTTACTACTGCTCTGATCGCTGCGTTCATGCCTGGTGCATCGCCACCACTCGTTAAGAGAGCAAGCCTTTTGATCTTCACGGTCAATTATAATCGAGTAATGGTATCTGTCAACCGATAGTATTTACAGCACTACATACTACTATCGATATTCTTTGGATAATTTGGATAAGACAATAATACTACAGTATTGTTAAAGTAACTGGCTAATTTTCTGTATAATACATTCGCTCTAATGCTTATTATTATTGGAATTCAGAAGGGTGGATTGCTCAAAGCCTTGTAAATACTTAATTTGGTGCTTGACAAACGCGGAATTGTAAATATAATTAGACAATGAGCGAGAAAGGGGGTGAAGAAATATGACTAAAGCAGAGCTTATTGAGAAGATTGCGGTCAAGGCAAAGATCTCTAAGAAGGCGGCAAATGTCGCACTGAACACCTTTGTCGATTCGGTTACCGCTGCGCTCAAGAGAGGCGATAGGGTGGCCCTGGTTGGATTTGGAACATTCTCAGTCGCGAAGAGGAAGGCAAGGATTGCACGGAATCCGCGCACTGGTGAAAGCATTAATGTACCAGCAAGGAAGGCGCCAAAATTCAAGGCAGGACGTGAGTTGAAGAAGGCAATTAAATAATTCCTTGATGTGCCAAAAAGGGGATGATTAGATCATCCCCTTTTTTATTTTGCGCGCTCTCTGGACTTTTTCAATTGAGAAAGAGTACCTTCTTTGATATTACCTGATTGTTGTCTTTTACAACGATAAAATAGGCACCAACAGGTAATCCCTGCGCATTCCAGGTGACACGCTTATCCTCACCAGAGGAAATCCTTTTCACTAAAGAACCTTTTATGTCATAGATACAAACGTGTTGATATGGTGCTTGGGTCATTATCTTCACCTGTCTGGAGAATATCGTGGGCGCGACAGAGAGCGAAGAGGTCATCGTCTCATGCTTGGTTTCACGAACGTCCGATCCAGCTTTACGTAAGACCATGATCTCCCAATTCCCTGTTGAGTAACTCTGCCAACAGATCCATAGATTATTTGAGGGACTACAGGTGACATCAGGGTTGATGTCAGCACCGGCAAGGTCTACAACAATATAAGGTATACTCCAGGTTGTCGAGTCCTCAGGATGCACACAATAAATATTCCAATCGCCATCAGCCTTTGATTGATAGAAACAGACTACCTGACCTCCTCTATCTGCTGCAAGGCAAGGAAAGAGGTCACTCGCCGTGTCTGAGGTGAGCTGTGTCGGTTGAGACCACACCATGCCATTGAAATAGCTCGCAAAGATATCAGGATTACTAGAGTCAACCGATTGCCAGGCAACCCATACATATTTGCGCCATAGAATATCTACTACCCCAGTCGGATGGTATGCACGTCTCTGACTGCCAGATATCGGCCCAGATGCTACCCATTGATTCCCAGAGTAATAACTCCCCCAGATTTCAGACCGGTCATTGAACCTCCTCGCATAGATTACCCATGGTTGTCCCAGGCTATCGATTAACATATGGGGTGTTGTTTCGTCTGTTGGATCAGCTGTTACTTGTTGTGGAGGAGACCATGATGAACCATTAAAAAATGAGGCATAGATATTTACATCAACATCACGTCTCGATTCCCACGTCACCCACAGATTTCCATCATTGTCTTGAGCGAGTGTCGGTTTTATGTCATATGCAGGGTCTGAGCTATGGAGCAGTTGCCGCAAAGACCATTGACCAGTATAGATGCTGTAATAGAGGTCATATTGACCATCATTAAAACCTGCCCAGACTGCGACTGGTCTATGCTGATTGTCTTTGCCAATGACTGGATTGAAATCCCAGTATACGCTTGTTCCTATATTCATTGCATCAGACCATGTGCTTGTATCGCGATATGCCCCATAAATCTCAGAACGACCAACATCAGATGAGCGACCCGATTCCCAGACGACCCATGTTTTTCCATCAACCGTCGTTGTCACTTGAGGAAATCCATCTGACTCAGGGTCTGACGCGACTGTCTCTGGTGTATCCCAGAGGGCATTATGCTGTGAAGATGCATAAGGCTTTTGGGCTATCCTGTGCGATGTCTGATTTTTTGGTTTGAGTGTCGGGTCACCAATAATATTCATACCATAGAACCAATCCCAACTTTCCTCACCCCAGAGCGTAAACCATTCTTTGAATGCATCGCCAATGCACATAGCCTGTTGGCCAATCGGTCGATAAAAGTCGTCAAAATACAACATGCTTCCGGTCTTTGTGCTTCCAACAACGAGAAGTCCGTAGGGGTCAACAAAGAGATACCATCCTGCAGAGCCGTTTTCCTCGGTGAATCGTGTACCAGAACATGCAAAGAGATTGTAGAAGAGTGCCTGTGGTTCTAAGGTGAATATCTCATAGTTGAAGACGGTGCCTCTGTATCCCCCAAGACTCATGAAGGTATGCCCCCATGGAGATGAATGGGCACAGACATGTATCCATTCATAGCCGTACTCCAACTCATCTCGGTAGCGTGCAGCAGTCGTCTGGTCTTCATCATTTACGACGACAACATCAGAATAGATGTAGTCAAGACCACAGGTGGTCCAGTATGACCAGTTATCGTCAACAAATGAGAGTGCCCTCTGAGGGAGTACGAGACTATCCACACGATAGAGATGATTCTTCCTGAAATACCTTTTCAATAATCTTATTTCATTGTCCCAAGTAAGATTACGTGCATATATCCTGCCCACCCATATCTCTGGTTCAACGTCACCGGTGTGGTCATCATAGATGCTGTCGCCATCAGCGTCGATGTATATACCATCAAGGTCAGAAAAATAGAGGTCGTGAGGAAACTCTTCCCACTCACCAAATCCATTGGTCTCAAACCAGGCAACAGGAATCTCTCCAATAAAAATTGCACCGACGAGGTCTGTTACTCCTGTCAGATGTGCGCGGAGTGCCGAATGCGACATGCCGTTAATAGTATCGAGCTGGACTGAATATCCGGCAGTGACTAAATCATTGGTGAATATATCAATCTCACTCGCAATATCAGCATAGATACTCGTATTGACTATGACATTTACTACATTCTGTTTACTCTTGACCTCCTTTTTATAGACTGTACCGATATGTGTTGTGATGCTACTCTGTATGCGTCCTCTTTTCCACTCACCGTATCTTGTTGGGTTTCTTCCATAGGGATCAATCCATTGTAGCCTTTTAACCTCAGCTATATTTGCAGATAGCATGGAAATAATGAAGATGCCCAAAAAAATACGTTTCATATCTATTATACATAATTATAAGAGATATTATGTGTTTGTCAAGGTTACCACATGAGGTTATTGACAAAAGCAGCAAATGAATTAGAATAACATAAAGCATGTGTATGGAAAGAGATTTTTTATACAATCAAATCAATGAATTTATTCTCTACCTCGAAAAGGAAAGAAATTACTCAAAACATACCTTGAGGGCATACAGAAGAGACCTTGAGACCTTTTTTGATTTTCTGACGGAAAAGGGAAGGTCGGTCGTAGATCAGAATGTCATTACTTTCTTTGTTGGGTACTTATTAAAGTATGGTCTTGATGCGCGGACTGTAGCACGAAAGCTCTCGAGCCTGAAATCGTTTTTCAAGACATTAAAGAAAATGGGAATAGTGTCGGAGAATCCAGCGGCAGGTATTAAGACCCCCAAGACAAAAAAACACCTGCCTGGATTCTTGACCTATGAACAGGTAAAAAAGGCGATGGAGATAGGTGATCCGAGGGATAAGGCGATTATGGAGGTGCTCTATTCCTGTGGTTTGCGTGCCAGTGAGCTGGTCAGTTTGAATGTGAGGGATATCGATCTCACGCGCGAAGAGGTGAGGATAACGGGTAAAGGTGATAAACAGAGGATTGTTCCCTTGGGCAGGTTGGCGAAGGCTGCAGTAGAGCAGTATCTGCAGGAGAGAAAGTCGAATGACGCCCAGCTCTTTTTGAACTATCGCGGTGGCCGTCTGAGCACCCGTTCTCTACAGCGTATCGTGCGTAAGTACCTGATGAGACTTGCCCGGGCAGCGGGGACCAACCCCCACATATTGAGACATAGCTTTGCCACCCACCTTTTAGAAAATGGGGCAGATTTGAGGGCAGTACAGGAACTTTTGGGCCATTCGTCACTCTCTACAGTGCAGATCTATACGCACCTGACGACCAAACGTCTGAAAGATATCTACATGAGAAAACACCCAAGGGCAGAATGATGACAGATGAGAGATAACGGATAACAGATAGGAGATAACGGATAACAGATAGGAGATAACACATGACAGATAAGAGAAGACAGATAACAGATATCAGTATAAAAATAGGTGTGCTCTTATTATTGTTTCTCTTGATTGCCTGTAGGGAGAAGGATGTGTTTCGAAACATGCGTGAAGGTGATTTCAGCATGGTTGCTCAAGGAACGTACCACGGGCATGCTGTCTTTTTGAGAGATGCTGGTGGATACGAAGATGTAGTAAAGGAATTAAGGGCTAAGATCGAACGGAATAGCGATGTGTTGCCGCTTATTACCAAAAAATTCTTCTCCGTATCGCAGGAATTGCGTTACAGATTCAAATTAGTATTGCTCGATAAAGAAAAGAATTACTTAATAGTACGCTATTTTGCGAGAATACCAGAACATCCACTCTATGCTGGCTATCAAATCCAATTTGTCTGTGATATGGATGCACGGCGTTTGGTTAAAATATATACTGCCGAGGTGCCGCTTGAGTAGTATATTACTCCTGATAGTATTTCCAGGAACAGATTACTTACACGAACATAACTTTGATGAAGCATCACGTTACTATCAGTTATATTCATCAATCGCTCCTTCTCGTGATTCTTATTTTGGTGCAGCAATCTGTGCGCTCATTGACAATAGGTTAGATGAGAGCATAGAGTTGTTTGAATCGGCCCAGTACAAGAAACCAGAGCTGTTTTATTATTGTGGTGTTGCATACTATCGACTCGGTGTCAATGACAAATCGGCACACTATTTCAGGAATATCTATGGAGTGAAAGGACCACTCTGGCGAACTCATTATTATCTGGGATTGATTGAATTAAGGCAGAACAGAATAGAGAAGGTAATGTCCTATTTTGACTCGATACCTGAATCGGTCGATAAAATGCAGCTCGCGGATTACGTAAGAGACTATAATCTGCTGACACATGCACAAGAAAAATTCATCGAAGGCCAGTATGATGAGGCAATCGATTTGTATCGAGAGATTAAGCATTTCTTTGGATACAGAGAAATTGGGTATGCACTTTCTCTCGCGCAAAAAGGGGAGTACGAAAAAAGCATTGTGCTCCTTGATTCAGTGATTCAGTACAGTAATGACACCCGACTCGTATCGAGAAGCATTTTGGAGGCAGCACAGGTGTGTCTTAGTTCGAAAATGATTTCCAAGACTCGACAATACCTCCAGATGCTCTTAAAAATCGAATCCAATGATAAGGCACGATTTTTACTTGGGAAAACCTACAGTGATGATGCACAGTACGATTCAGCCTACATCCATTTCAAGGATTTACCTGATTCTGTAGATGAATATCTCTTTTACAAAGGAAGAACCGATTATTTTCTTGGTCAATGGGGAAGGGCAGAGCTATCATTATTGAGGCATCGCGAAGATTTTCCTGATTCAAAATATGGTGATAGAACAATATATATTCTCGCCTCAATTGACTTCAAGAGGAAAGAGTATCATCACGCAGTTGATTTCTGGAATGACCTTGTTTCATTGTATCCTCATTCAACGTACGCATCTGCCGCACAGCAAGGTATTGGAGATGCCTACTTCACTACTGGAGAGTATGAGAAAGCACTCAATGCATATCGCATGGTTCACCATTATAGACCAACCTCTCAGCTAGAATCCAGAGTTACTCTGCGAATCTATGAGACGCTCTACCATTTGAAGAAGTATCCATCACTGATTTATGCACTTCGAAGGTTCGTTGAAGAAAATCCACAATCAGAGTTGGTGCCAACAACGCGTATGCGTATCGCAAAGATACTTTTTGGGAGAAAAGAATATCACCAGAGTCTTGCTGAGCTTGATGGAGTTATTGAAGACTACTCTGATGCCTCGATAGTGAATAAGGCATTTATCGAGAAGGCAATGGTATATCAGACTATCGGAGATAGACGAGAGGTGAAAATGGTATTTAAGCAATTACTGGCGAGAAAAGACGCATCAGGGCACCATTCTTATGCGGCTCATGAACTAGGTGGCATATATTTTGATGAGGCAAATTACGATTCAGCTCTTCACTTCTACAATCTCCTCTTGGATGATGAGGACTATCGCGAAAAGGCAATCTTTGAAATCGCAAAGATATACGATATATTGGGTCAGAATGAAGAATCCGACATGATGATTAACAAACTCATCTCAGAATTTCCAGCATCAGTATTTCTCTTTGATGCCTATATCTTGAAGGCGAGGGCTCATAAAAACCAGGGCTATTATGAAGAGGCAATAAATAGCTTGAATGAATTGATAAAGAAAGTTGGGAAGAAGCCCGAGATATATGTTGAGATTGGAAATGTGTATTTTGAGATGGAGGATTATCTCAATGCCCGTGAGAATTATCTGATTGCGTGCGATTACTTTAAACAGAAGAGGGATGAGGCAGCGCGAACTTTGTTACTTGCTGGCGATGCCTCGATGGCTATCGGTGATAGGAACGCAGCCCGCGATTACTACCTACAAGCACATCTGATTGCCGAATCGCTTTCTCTAAAGGATCAGGCGACGGCAAAGATACATACGATCGGCGAAGAATAAGTTTCTTTTAGTCTCTATTGAAAATGTCCACTCCTTTTTAATCTTTCATCATTGCACGTATCTTTTTCAATTCGTCCCGTATCTCTCGTAACAGCTTTCCACTGCTGCGGAGAGGCAAAGACAATTGTTCTGGTTCTTCACTCAGTTGCACGAGTTTCTTCTTTGCACCAGTGATTGTATAACCTTGATTGTATAATATATTCTTTATCAGACGCACGATTTCGATATCCTTTTTTGAGTAATACCGTCTATTTACCCGATTTCGTTTTGGTTTCAAGATGGCAAATTCTTTTTCCCAATATCGCAGGATATACGGCTTCAGATCTAACATATCAGCCACTTCCTTTATAGAAAAAAATTCCTTCTCAGTCATATTCCCTCCTTTACTTTTCTGAGAGAAGTTAGATTGATACGGATTAATTTAGATTCAGACGGATAATATAATCCGTATTCATCCGCCATCGTCTGTTTGCATCCAATAATGTTTGTATTATTCATATGTTAATGGTCTTGCCATTAGATCCCTTATCGCCTGCTTCGGCGATTTATTCTCAAAAAGTATCTCATAGACTACTCCACATATCGGCATTTCTATTTCATATTTCTCTGCCAATGATTTGGCTGCCTTGGATGTCGGAACGCCCTCGGCAACCATCACCATTTCATTGTTGATCTGTGCAACGTCTTTCCCCTCACCGATCTTCCTTCCAAACTTGTGATTTCTGGATTCTTCACTGAACGAGGTCGTAACCAAATCGCCGAGTCCTGACAATCCCCAAAAGGTTTTGGCCTGTGCCCCCATCATGATTCCGAGACGCTGCATTTCGACAATTCCGCGCGTGATGAGTGCACCTTTTGCATTAATTCCAAATCCCAGACCATCACTTATGCCACAACCGAGGGCAATGATATTCTTTATTGCTGCGCCCAGTTCAACTCCGATTATGTCATCACCCTGATATATGCGAAAATTGTCTGTTGCCAATTCGTGTTGAAGTTCTTGTGTACCGGATGGTTGAGGGCCAACCAGGACAACAGCGGTCGGCTCACCCCTGATGATCTCGTTTGCTATTGATGGGCCGGAGAGAACATAGACCCTCTGTTGTGACTGTGGTAACGTGCCGATAATCTCTGATGGTCTTGATAACGATATAATGTCTATACCTTTAGTTAGACTCAGGTAATATTGAGCCGAATTCTTTATGCCTATCATTCTCTTGATAACGTGTGCCAAAACTTGGGAGGGGATTGCGAAGATGACGACATCTGTATCGTCTAAAATCCTGTCAATATCCCAGTGGATCACGATGCCTGCTGGCATATCATAGCCTGTGAGGAAGGGTTCATTATTTCTTGTTTCTTGTATATAATGAGCCCTCTCTCTATCAAACTCCCATATCTTTACCGTGTGTCCATTGTGATGTTGTATGATTCCAAATACTGAACCCCAGTTGCCACAACCCAATATACTTAGTTTCAATTCTTTCTCCAGAGAACTATTTTTGGTTCTTCCTTTTTTAGAAGTCTTCTGATATTCGAGCGATGGGCACACACTATGAGCAGTGCCATGATTATGATAAGAATTCTGTCGAGCAGGGTCGATTCATGAAGAACAATGGTGATAATTGGTAAGACAACTGCAAAACTGATCGATGCAAGTGCAACAATATAAGTAATAAGGTACACAATAATCCAACAAACCAGGGAGATGACAAAAGATTTTGGTACTAAACCAATCGCTACACCGATTGTTGTTGAGACACCCTTACCACCATGAAACTTGAAGAAAGGATTGAAGATATGTCCGAGGAGCGCACCCGCACCAGCCAGTGCTGCAGGATAGTAAAATGATTTTACAAGCAAAACAGGTGCTAGCCCCTTGAGACCATCCAGAACAAAACCGAGAACGAAGAAGGGCGGTCCGAGGAACCTTCCCAGATTTGTAGCGCCTATATTACCACTTCCTACCTTTGTGAGATCAATCCCCTTCATCCGTGCAATCATGTATGAAAAAGGGATCATTCCGAATCCAAAACCGATAACAAAAGCTATTCCGTAGTCCACTATCATACCCCTATCAATAACGTCTTTTCTTCACTACTTTGGTCTTTATCAAAATGGGCGCACCCATAAACCCAAAATATTGGCGTATTGACCTTCGAATATATTTAATGTAGTTGTCCTTGATCGACGTGGACAGCGTGGCTCTGAAAATCGGTGGTCCTGCTCCAATCTGTTTGAGATTGAGAAGTATGCCGCCTCTTGGTGGTTGAAGATTCTTGGTAAGATTCTTTAACACGTTCTTATCAACACGTTTACTGTTTTCTCGATAAACATCCAGAACACAATTGAGCAATTGTGTAATCCCCGTATTCATCTTTGCAGATATCGGAATGATAGGCGCGAATTCTAAAGATATAAACGATTTATACGTCGAAGGTATAATTCTTCGGTTATTTTTCTTGCTGATGAGATCGATCTTATTGGGCGCGATCACGAGTCCCTTTGCCTTTGAAAGAATCAACGATGCAATACGGCGGTCCTGATCAACAACCCCCTGTGTTGTGTCGAAGAGCAAGATGACAACATCTGTCGACTCAATCACCTTAATTGCTCGCACTATTGAGTAGAATTCTATCGGCGTTGTGATGCGAGAATGTCTTCTCAGACCGCAGGTATCAATTATTTCCATATTTGTGTCACCGAAGGTAAATTTTGCATTGACGAGGTCTCTCGTTGTTCCTGGTTTTTCATCTACAATTGCCCGTTCTTGCTTGGTGATTGCGTTTAATAGTGTTGATTTGCCTGAATTAGGTCTTCCGAGGATGAGCAATTTGATTGTCTTGGCTTGTTTCATCCTCGTTGCCTCGGGAAAGATTCTTATCGTTTCATCGAGGACCTCGTCAAGGCCAATGCCTGCCTCTGCCGAGACATAAAACACATTATCAAAGCCAAATTTGGAGAACTCTAAGGCATCGAGCTTGTCTTTTTTGTGATCGATCTTATTGATGATTAAAAATGTTCTCTTGCCTGTTTTGCGCAGATACTGACAGATTTCTTCATCACCGTGTTTCAGGCCGCTCTTGCCGTCAACAACAAAATAGACCAAATCGGCTTCTTCCAGACCGTACTCAATCTGTTTATTGATTTTACTTTCCAACCCCTTTTCCTCGTAGGGGAAGAATCCACCCGTATCGATAATATTAAATGCTCGACCACACCATTCGACCTCGCCATAGATCCTATCCCGAGTCACACCGGGTTCCTTGTAGACGATGTTTAACTTCATACCGGTTAAGCGATTGAAGATTGTTGATTTTCCAACATTTTTTCGACCAACAATTACTGCTGTAGACATTCTATCAACTTCTCAATACTACGTGGCGATACAATTGTTCGATCATCATTAATTATTTGGCTGTCAATAAACTCACCTGTATCATTAGTGCAATTTGGTGGTAGAATGATACGGTCACAATCAGTTTTGAGTGCATTAATCGCTCTTATAAAATCGCCGGCACCGATCAATCCTGATACCGTTACCGACTCGCCAAAGAAGAGATTATCGACTCCCACCAGGTCTACGGAGGCATTCCTCCGCGATCCATTTCCTTCTAATTTCACCTTCAACAGAGTGATGAAGGGTAAAGCCAACCTTCCTGTAAGGATTAACAACTTACCTCGTACTTCTTTCATTCTCCTGAGGCCCTCAATCTCATTGATAAAAAATCTCAACATACCGATCCCGTTCTCATGTTGAGGAAAATCATCGTAGTACTCTGTGTTGGGAATAGGAAATCCAGCTTTAATATAAAATTCATCGGCACAATACACTATTCCTCTCCTGTGTTTTCTCCTGAATTGATTATGGAATTCATTCACAATAGCTATCGTCTCGAGTGCACCTATTTTTGATACCGCAGGTATTCCATTCAGGTGCCTTGTTCTACCTACAGGAACGATGCCGATGGAGGACACACCCGGATAGAGTGTACTCAAGTCTCTAATTGACTTCGAGAGTTGGACACCGTCTGTGAGATCTGGAATCACGACAATTTGACAATGTATGTGAACATCGTTATCAACGAGGTGAGAAAGTTGTTCCCTGATGTATCTCGCTTTATCATTTTTAAAAATCCTTTTCCGCAACTCAGGATCGGTTGCGTGAACTGAAACATAGAGGGGCGAGAGTTTTAATCTGCCAATTCTTTTTATATCTTCTTCGCTTATATTAGTGAGGCTCAGAAAATTACCGAATAAAAATGAGAGGCGGTAATCATCATCCCGAAAATAGAGTTCTTTTCTTAATCCTTTTGGAAGACCATTAATAAAGCAAAAATCACAACTATTCTCACATTGTCGATACACCGGCTCTTCGATGTCAAGCATGATCCTTTCATCCGATTTTAGGATGACCTCATATTTTGTGCCCTTATTTTTCAGGACTATCTTTCGAGTCTTTGCAATGTCATTATAGTATTGGTACTCTAAGGGATCATCGATTGCGTGATCATTGATCATTATTAATAGTGCACCGTCCGGAATTCGTTTGTCGTCAGAGTGTATGACCTTAACCATAAGAAATTATAAGATAATTTTCAACAAAATTCAAGTGTTTCTTTAAGCATACGCTAAAGCCGTTTGAGCATATTTGTTGACTTTTGGCAAAATTGAGCTATAATAGAACGGACAATTTGAGTGAATGCTGAGATTTTGGAAAGATTGGACGTGCCCTCTGGAGCAAAAATTTGCTCTTAGATGTTTAGACTCTAGAGATATTGAATAGTATAAGAGGTACACGCAGCAATACTCAGATCCATGGGTTCTGCTCCAATTCGATAGAGTTTCATATGGAGGAAAGATGGGAAAAACGATAGCCGAAAAGATATTATCCGAAAAGAGTGGGCATGACGCCTCTGCAGGCGATATTGTTATTGCGAAGGTTGATGTGGCAGCGTTCCAGGATGGCACTGGCCCTCTCGGCGTCCGCCAACTCCAGAAAATGGGCATTAAGAGGGTGAAGGCACCCACGTCTATCTTCTTTATTGACCACGCTGCGCCATCACCGCGAAAAGAGCTCTCCAATGATCATATTTTATTACGTAATTTTGCCGAGAGAACAGGCGCGCTTCTCTCTGAAGTAGGAGACGGTGTCATTCACCAGAGACTCGTAGAGTCCTATGCTAAACCTGGAGATGTTGTTATTGGTGGAGATTCTCACACGTGTACTTCGGGTGCGTTGGCAGCATTTGCAACGGGAATGGGTTCGACCGACGTGGCAATTGGTATGGCACTCGGTAAGACCTGGTTCAGAGTACCTGCGACATTCAGGATTGAGGTGGGAGGTGTATTTCAACAAGGTGTATTCTCCAAGGATCTGATTCTTTATTTAATCGGTGTGCTCGGCGCAGATGGAGCTACCTATAAGGCGCTCGAATTCGGCGGAGAGACTATCGAGCGCATGCTGATAGAATCTCGTTTTGTACTCTCAAATATGGCTGTGGAAGCTGGTGCAAAGGTCGGCCTCATCGCGTCTGACAAAATCACCAAGGAATATCTGAGACATCGTGGCAGGGTAGGAGACTGGAGACCATTGTCTCCTGACAAGGGTGCGCAATATGAAAAGATTATCAAGATTGATGCACATAAAATAGAGCCGCAAGTTGCGTTTCCGCACACGGTTGACAATACGAGACCAATAACTAAGGCAAAAGGAATCAAGGTTGATCAGGTTTTTATTGGAACGTGTACGAATGGTCGTACCGAAGACTTGAAAATCGCTGCAGAAATACTGAAGGGCAAACAGCGTTCTCCGCATACAAGATTGGTCGTTTGCCCGGCATCTCGCGATGTCTATCTCGAGGCAATTAGATCGGGGTTGTTGGAGACATTTGTTCGCGCTGGTGCATCAATAATGGGTCCGGGTTGTGGTCCCTGTGTTGGTGTACACGAAGGTGTTCTCGGCGATAAGGAAGTGTGCCTCTCAACGGCAAACAGAAATTTCAAAGGTAGGATGGGAAATCCCGAAGGATTTATCTATCTTGCCTCACCAGCGACAGCTGCCTATTCAGCGATTAAAGGGGAGATAAGTGATCCACGAGAGCTTTATCGCGGAAAGGTCCAAAAAAAGAAGAAGACAAAATAGATTTGCTGAGTTTTTAAATGAATGAGCAATTAAATTTTCGAAAGGAGCAATATATGGCTAAACTGAAAGAGAAATTAGCGCAGAAGATCCCGTCGCTACGGGATGAAATCAAGGGTTTTGTAAATAAACATGCAACAAAGGTAATCTCTGAGGTGACAGTAGCACAGGCATATGGAGGTATGCGCGGTGTCAAGGCGCTTGTGTGTGACACTTCAGTGGTTCCTCCAGACAAGGGTCTGATCATACGTGGAAAACCGATTGCTGAATTGAAAGATAGACTTCCAGAAGTCGTGTTTTATCTTCTCGTTACTGGTGAAATGCCTGATGATGCTACACTGGCAGATCTCAAGAAGGACTTGAGATCACGTGCTCGGGTACCTGACTATGTTTGGAAAACACTTGAGGCAATGCCCAAGGATTCACATCCCATGGTAATGTTCAGCCTTGGAATCTTGGCAATGGAAAAAGAATCTGTGTTCAGGAAAAAATATACTGAGGGTATGAAGAAGACTGAGTACTGGGATCCTACGCTCGAGGATTGTCTGAATCTTGTCGGCAAATTACCAACACTCGCTGCTGGTATTTACCGTATGCGGTTTAACAAAGGGCCTCGAATCGATCCTGACCCGAAGCTCGATTGGGCTGGCGACTATGCGCGTATGCTTGGTGTTGATGATCCGACAGGAGAGTTTGCGAATCTGATGCGTCTCTATATGGTACTCCATTCAGACCATGAGGGTGGTAATGTGAGTGCCCATACCTGTCACTGTGTGGGCTCTGCACTCTCGGATGCTTACTATGCCGTATCCGCAGGTCTCAATGGTCTTGCTGGCCCTCTGCATGGATTAGCAAACCAAGAATGCCTGCGATGGGTCATGATGGTGAAGGACAAGTTTGGTGGTGTACCAACTGATGACCAGTTACGTGAATTTGCCTGGGATACGCTCAATTCAGGCCAGGTAATTCCTGGATATGGCCATGCAGTATTAAGAGTTACTGACCCACGCTTCGCTGCATTCCATGAGTTTGGCGCTCGCGCCTGTCCAGACGACCCACTCTATCAAATTGTCGCCAAGGTATATAAGGTAATTCCAGGTGTGTTAAAAGAGCACGGTAAGGCAAAAGATCCATGGCCTAACGTTGATGCTGCCTCGGGTTGCTTACTCTATCATTTTGGTCTGACCGAATTCGAGTATTATACCGTGCTGTTTGGTGTCTCTAGGGCATTAGGTATGTGTTCGCAGCTGATCGTGAGTCGTTCACTGGGCGAGGCGATTGAGAGACCAAAATCAGTGACTACTGAATGGGTTAAGCAGGCGGTGAAGGGTTAATAGAGTACCTTCTAAAGAGGAGATGAGATGGTCTTAAAAGGCAAGGTCTGGAAGTTCGGGGACAGTATTTCAACCGATCTCATCTGTCCCGGAAGATACTTCCATCTGCGCTCAAATCTGCCTGAACTTGCCAAACATGTGCTTGAGGATGCTGATCCACAGTTTGTCTCAAAGATGGCAAAAGGCGATTTTGTTGTAGCGGGAAATAATTTTGGCCTCGGAAGTTCACGTGAACACGCGCCGACAATCATTAAACTCGCAGGTGTTTCTGCAGTACTGGCAAAATCGTTTGCACGCATATTCTACCGTAATGCCATAAATGTTGGATTACCGCTCGTTGAATGTGACACAGATAAGATAGAACAGGGTGATGAACTCGAGATCGACCTTTCCCGTGGAAGCGTAAAAGACAGGACCAAAGAGATAGAACTGCAGGCACATCCTCTTCCGAGGGCAATGCTCAACATCCTTAATGATGGTGGACTCGTGGCACACATCCAGAAGCACGGAGATTTCAAGTTGGATTAGGTTGTTCGGGTTTGCATCGGGGGTGAGGATCCATCAACTCACCGAAAGAAGTTTATTGACCAAAGAGGAGGTTATTTAATGAACAACGTTGAAAAAGCAAAGGTGCATTTTGGAAAGCTTATTGAAGCTCAGTTAAAGAGGATTGAGCAGATGAAAGCTGCTAAGGATTGGATAGATTATAGCCAAGTGAAGCCAATCATCATCGGTGTGATTGGTGGTGATGGTATTGGACCCCATATCACTGCAGAGGCAGAGCGTGTGCTTGAACACTTATTGAAGGATGAAGTGGCAAAAGGAAAAATCAAATTCCGCTTTGTTGAAGGACTCACCATTGAAAAACGCTCAGAGGTAATGAAGCCGATACCGGATGATGTCTTAGAAGAGGTTAAAAAGTGTCATGTGACCTTGAAGGGACCAACCACGACACCCAAAAAGGGTGATCCATGGCCCAATATTGAGAGTGCGAATGTAGCAATTCGAAAGGAACTCGACCTCTTTGCCAATGTCAGACCAGTCAGAGTTCCATCGCAGGGTATCGATTGGATGTTCTTCCGAGAAAATACCGAGGGTGCGTATGCACTTGGTCCTTTTGGTGTTGAGGTAACTGATGATTTGGCAATGGATTTTACCGTAGCAACGAAACAGGGATGCGAGAGAATTATCAGGCTCGCTTTTGAGTTTGCAAAGAAGAATAAGAAAGACAGAGTGACAGCGGTTACCAAGGCAAATGTTGTGAAGACATCGGATGGACTCTTCTTAAAGACCTTTTATGAGATTGCCAAGGAATATCCCGACATTGATGCAGATGATTGGTTCATTGACATCATGACTGCAAAGCTCGTCGATACAAAGAGAAGGACTCAGTTTCAGGTTCTAGTGCTGCCAAATCTCTATGGTGATATTCTCACCGATGAAGCTGCAGAATTTCAAGGTGGCGTAGGTACTGCAGGGAGCGCCAATATTGGTAAACGTTATTCAATGTTTGAGGCAATTCACGGAAGTGCGCCTCGCATGGTCAAGGAAAATCGGACACAATATGCGGATCCGAGCAGTGTTATCAGAGCTGGCGCAATGCTCTTGAATCATATCGGTTACCAAGAGCTCGGCAAGAAACTCGAAATGGCGCTGGATATTTGTGGTCAGTACGAAAAGAAACTTGTCATGACTGGTCGTTCGACTGGTGCTACAGGCAGGGAGTTTTGCGACTACATCATGGCGACCATGGCCGCTCCGAATCTAGCAAAGAGATGGCAAGACTATCAAAAGGTGTCATAACGAGTGTTGTGTACTAGATGGAGCAACCTGGAAAAATCACCATGGCACTCGTGCCTTGACATAAATCCGAAATTGAGTAGAATTCTTAATGCTTTTGCAATCAAAAGTTGCCCTTATTACTGGCGGTGCACGGGGTATCGGGGCAGAGATTGCGAAGAAGTTTGTAGAGAATAAAGCGAAGGTTCTTATCTGCGATGTTGATAAGGACGCTGGTTTGAAAATGGTGCAAGAGATCGGCAACGATGTCGAGTTCTTTCAGATGGATATTGGCAGCGAAGTTGAGGTAACTAACACAGTAGAAAAAATATGTAGTCAATTCAATAGAATTGACATTCTCGTAAATAATGCAGGCATCACTCGCGACAAATTACTCTTGAGGATGACAAAAGAGGATTGGGACCGTGTGATAAAGATCAATTTAACCGGCACTTTTCTCGTCACCAAGGCGGTGATGAAAATTATGATGAAACAGCGCTACGGAAAAATCATCAATATTGCGTCAGTCATTGGATTGATTGGTAATGCTGGTCAGGCAAATTATGCGGCGAGCAAGGCTGGAATCATCGGTTTTACGAAATCGTGTGCCAAGGAATTGGCATCGCGTAATATCACGGTAAACGCGATTGCTCCGGGATTCATTGAAACCCAAATGACCGATGTTCTCACTGAGGACATCAAACAGTACTATCTCAAGTTAATTCCGATGAAAAAATTTGGCAAACCTGAGGATGTTGCTCAAACCGCCCTATTTTTGGCGTCTAATCAGTCATCATACATCACGGGTCAGGTTATTTGTTTAGATGGCGGGATGGTTATGTGATGGTGTTCTTCTACGGAGCACAAATGAAAGGAGGAAGAAAATGGCACTGTTTGATGATGTTAGAAATATAATTGTGGAACAACTCCATGTTCCACCCGAAAAAGTCACTTTGGAAGCTAAATTTATTGAAGACCTTGGAGCCGATTCTCTCGATACCGTTGAGCTGATAATGGCGTTTGAAGAAAAATTTAATCTTCAGATTTCGGAAGAGGAGGCGCAGAAACTTGATACCGTAGGCAAGGCAGTTGCATATCTTGAGGATAAAGCGAAGGCAGCATGAGAAGAGTTGTAGTAACTGGGCTTGGTGCTATCACTCCTGTGGGGAACGATATCAAAGCGACATGGAATAATCTTCTAAAAGGAAAAAGTGGTATAGATACAATAAAGTCCTTTGATATATCGGACCAGAATGTTAAGATTGCTGGGGAGGTCAAGGATTTTACCCCTGAAGAGAAAATCGACGCCAAAACACTCAGGAGACTTGACCGTTGCGTTCAATTGTGTCTTTATGCTACTATTGAGGCAGTTGAGGACGCCAAGATAGATTTTTCACAATATGACAGAAGCGAGATTGGTGTGATTATTGGTTCCGGTATTGGTGGCATCCTCACCTGGGAGAGGGAGCACACCAAGTTTCTCAACGCCGGACCTTCCAGGGTTTCACCTTTCTTGATCCCCATGATGATTCCGGATATGACCTCAGGATATGTTGCAATTCATTGGGGACTGAGAGGTCCAAATTACACAACTGTATCAGCTTGTGCTTCTGGTGCACATGCAATCGGCGATGCATTTCGTGCGATTAAATATGGTGATGCTGATGTCATCATCACTGGCGGTGCAGAGGCGCCGGTTACACCATTTGCACTTGCAGGTTTTACTAATATGCGTGCTCTTTCGCGCCGAAACGATGAACCGCAGAAGGCATCAAGACCTTTTGACAAAGGCCGCGACGGTTTTATTATGGCTGAAGGTGCAGCAAGCCTCATTATCGAGGAATTGGAATTTGCCCAGAAAAGGGGAGCGAAGATTTATGCGGAGATCGTCGGTTTTGGCGCCACCGGCGACGGCTATCACATCACTGCTCCTGCACCTGACGGAGAAGGTGCGCGCAGATCGATGGAGAAAGCGATTAAAGAAGCAGGTTGTAGAATGGATGACATACATTACATTAACACACACGGAACATCCACTGAGCTGAATGATAAATTCGAAGCAATGGCGGTTAAGGATCTATTTGGCGAACATGTAAAGAAGCTCGTCTTGAATGCGACAAAATCAATGATTGGGCACACCCTTGGGGCAGCAGGAGCAATAGAGGCGGCAGTCGTCATTCTGTCAATTCAGAACGGAGTTGTTCACCCGACTCTCAATCTGGAAGAACCCGATCCCGAATGCGAGGGCCTTGATTTTGTAACTGGTATTGCACGTCAGGTAGATATGCGTCATGCACTTTCGAATTCTTTTGGTTTTGGTGGACATAATGCGACCTTGTGTTTCAAACAGTTTCCAGGTTAGACAATAATGCGTCCTGGTGATAAAGTTCTCATAGGTGTTGGTGGTACAGTCGGGTCAGGTAAGACACTGGTAAGTCGGATCTTTCAAGATCTTGGTGCGCAGTGCATCTCAGCTGACGAAGTTGGTTGGGAAGTACTGCCTGAGATTACAGATGAATTGAGACAGAGGTTCGGTGAGTCTATTATGAAGAACGGCAAAATAGACAAAGAGAAACTTCGAAGTATTGTATTCTCTGATAAAGATAATCTCGACTATCTCAACAAAATATCCCACCCTCTCTTGATCAGCAAAATTTTAGAGCGATTAGAAGATATCGAAGACGGTGTCGTTGTCATTGATGCAGCACTACTCTTTGATTGGCCAGAAGTCTACCAAAGAGCAGACTATCCAATTCTCGTTGTTTCTGACAGAAGAATGAAGGAAGAACGCATGGCGAGAAAGGGTATCAGCAAACAACTCTTCACGCAAATCTTGGGATTTCAAAAAAGTGATGCCGAGATGACTAAGCGGGCGAAGTTCGTTATCGAAAATAATGGTACTGTAGAAGCCTTGAAAATGCGCTGCCAGAAGATCTATAGGCAGGTAAAAAATGATTGTTGAATGTAATCATTGTCATACTAAATACAATATAGATGAAAAGAAAATACCTCTGGCTGGCGTGAGGGTGAAGTGCCGCGAGTGCCAGAATATTCTTTTCATTAAGAGAGAAGAACGGACTCAGCAACCAACAGCCCCTCCACGGGAAACTTCGCCAATACCTGAGACAAAAGAGCCGACTGTCCAAGAAAGACCTCAAGGTCCTGCGCCAACTGCAGAACCGCCCTCAGTTCCTAAACCGCCAGGGGCTGAAGTTCAGGTTCCACCAAGGCCAAAGCCTCCACGAGAAGAGGAGATGAGCGAAGAGGACAAGAAATGGCATAACAGAGCACGAAGACTCGCTAAGGCACTTGCCTCGGATCTTGTTCTCTATAACAAGGATAAGGTGGAGGAGGGCCTCCGTGAGAATACCCTTGCCAGACTATTGGGAGCGGAAATCAGAAGGTCCTGGGAATATTATTGTCAGCAGATACCGCAACATATCAGAGATGCTAGTGATTATTTTAAGGAACAACTGAACAAAATTGTTGGTAAGGGAAAAGAAATTTTCAAATAACTTCAATTAATAAATCATTTATGGGTATGTACAGTCTTTAATCACCTAAGTTAAAAAAAGGAGGAGTAGCACTATGAAAAGACTGTTTCCGCTGAGAATCCTTTTAGTCATGGTAATCACCTTCTCTGTAGTCTATGCTCAAGAAGAAGAGGAGTGTGAGAAGAACCAATACCTTCTCGTAACGGGTCTTGTCCCTGGAGGTGCGGCAGAGACTGCAGGGATAAAATCCGGCGATATTATCCTTTCATACAACGGTCAACAGGCTCACTGTCTTAAAAAACTCAACACGCTCAAGGAAGCTGTGACGACCGATAGAGTAGAGATTGTCATCAAGCGTGACGGTGAGACAATCAGTTACACGATAGCAAAAGGGATGATCGGTATCTATCTGAAGGAGTTATTACCTGATATCGAATTTGAGAAGGACGCAGTAATCATAAAAGGGATTGGTCATCTTGATTGGAATACCGGTGAGACGAGTTCCTTCATAGCCGCACTCACACGAATTGCTGAATATCTCAACATTGATAAAGACTACACGTATCTTATGGGGTCGAGCGCTTCTGCATTCAGGGTCCAGTTTCATGAAGATTGGTGTCCGAGTTCGCCGGATGCGACTGTTGGGTTTGATTGTGGTGCAACTGCCATGAGGAGTATTAATTTCACCCCAACATACATGTTTCTTGATAGAGAAGGAGAGGCAAATAAAGATGAGATACGGCAGGGGATAGTGAAGTCGGTTGATGGGAAGATGCCGGTCATTGCCATTGACCTCATTGAGGTGCCTGAATGGGGTGTGATTGTTGGCTATCAAAAGGGTGGAAAGGAATTGATGGTTCGGGATTATTTCGACCGCAGACGAGGTTATGACATTGCAGTTAAGTTTCCATGGGTAGTCGTTGCTGTTTCTCAGAAAGAAGGTTCGATTGATGATGTCGGAAACTTTAAGAATTCACTCGAGATTGCTCAGGAGCTCTATGAAACTGAAAAATATGAATCCTACTACTCAGGAATTGCTGCACTCGAATACTGGATCAAGAGATTGAAAGAAGACGATGTCGGTTCTCTTGATGATGAGCAGTTTGAGAATGTCGTTCTCAGTAACGCCTGGATATATGGGCGCCTTGCCGACGACCGGATGTTTGGCGCAGAGTATCTCAAAGCTTTTGCTTCGAAATTACCGCATATGAAGGATAAAATCATGAAGTTGGCATCCCATTATGAAACAGTCCATAAACTTATGACAAAAGAAGAGATGGTCGCGCCCTATCCAAACCAGATAGAAAAGAGAGAGGATTGGTCAGTTGAGATGCGCAATAAAGAAGGAGAAATCCTCACAAAGGTTCTTGAGAAAGAGAAGGAAGCGTATTCATTAATTAAGGAGATAAACAAAGGACTTTCAGTAAAAAAAGAAAAATAATAATAAATTGGTATTGAAAAAATTAAGTCCGCCTGAGAAAACTCAGGCGGACTTTTTTACAACTCTGTAATAGTAGAAGAGAAGGCCAATCATCAATATGACAAAGAGAGTAATACTGTAAGGTAGTGGCATGAGGTGTGTATTGTGTTTGTTGGTCCAGTACATATCAATTGATAGGTAGGCAACAAAGAGTTGGATGAAAGCAACAATAATTACAAAAAAATTCGCCAGTACACGGTTGGTTGTCGTTCTGCGAACAGTAAGAAAAGCGGAAATGCCGATGGCGACGAGTATGGAGGCAGGTATTATACTCGAGATGAGATACGATATTTTTGATCCCCATCTATCAGGGTTACCTTGAAAACCAAAGTGGACTGCAATGCGATCAGGTAATTGTGCATAGGTTAAGAGTACCATTATCACGCTGATAACGAAGAGGGCAACGGGAATGATGAGTATGAGTGCGCTCGCATATTCTCCTTTCTCTACGATTCTCGGTTCAATCGTTTTGATTTCAACAGTCATACCCGCAGCGACTGTTTTGAGGTGCTCTTCGAATCTATCCTGCTCAGCCGGAGAAACGGCAAAGACGCCCTTTTTGGACTTTATGATGAAAACATTCTTTAAGTTCGTTAGCTGACACTTGATTGTGCCGTATTCCGCTGTGGTGAACATACCATAATATCCGAATAGTCCACCATTGCCAAAAGTGCGTGCGACCTTCAGTTTACCAAAATTGGGTATACGAACATATGCTTCAATGTCTTCGATCGGAATAACAATCTTTCTTCCGACTACCTTCTCAATGATGAGCTGTCCACCTTTGAATATATAGGTCTTCGGGCTCAGTGCATAACAACAGACAATGATGAGCATCATCAGCATTGAGAATGCCCAGCCGGACGGGACCATGATAAGAAAGAATATCGAAATCCCTACTAACAATGCAGAAGCAATAATAGAAACGATGGATGCAGTACGATCTAATTTTGCGGTTTTGAATTCCATACAAAAATATAGTGATTATTTATATACTGTCAACATTCCTCATACCAAAAGTTTACATTTCATGCCGTGCATGAAATGTAAACTCTAGCATGTAATTGACAATGCGCCCTTTGAGGCTATAATTGAATGATGTCATTAATGTTCAGTGTGTCTGGGCTGAGAGGGATTGTCGGTGAAGATTTAACCTCAGAGATTATTTGCAACTATGCAACAGCATTTGGTAGATATGTAAAGCCAGGGAGAATTGTTGTTGGCAGGGATGCACGAGAGTCTGGCACCCTCTTCCTCAAGGCTGTGATACAAGGATTACATTCAGCGGATTGTCGGGTAATTGATTTGGGTATTGTGCCAACACCGACAGTTCTCTTCATGGTGAAAAGATTAAGGACAAAGGGCGGTATTAGCATCACTGCGAGTCATAATCCTATTGAGTGGAATGCACTAAAATTTGTTTCATCTCAGGGGAGGTTTTTGAACCAACGAGAGTTTACAACCTTTTCTCGGTATATTACGAAAAAGGGGACGCATATGAAAAGGCGACAAAAACCGAGGCGTACGGAAATAATGGCAAACGGAGCAGATATGCACATCGACAAGATTATGAGTATACTCAAGCCACCAGTGAAAAGATTCAGAGTCGGTGTTGATGCGGTCAATGGTGCTGGTTCAATTTCGCTACCAATGCTTTTGGAAAAAATGGGGTGTAAGGTCTACCGACTTAACTGCAGATTCAAGCCAGCCTTTCCCCGTAACCCAGAGCCCACACCGGAGAACATTAAGGAATTATGTCGTTTGGTGACAGAAAAAAGATTAGACGTGGGCTTTGCCTGCGATCCTGATTGTGATCGACTTTCTCTCGTGGATGAACATGGCAGGGCGATTGGTGAAGAGAATACCTTGGTACTCGCGACAGATTTTATTCTGAGTAAAAAGAGAGGAAATGTCGTCACTAATCTCTCAACCACTGCAGCGATGGATTATATTACGAAAGTGAATAAATGCCGATTGTATCGGACAAAGGTTGGCGAGGCAAATGTAGTGTCAAGAATGCTAAAAATAAATGCAATCATTGGTGGAGAAGGCAATGGTGGAGTCATCTATCCGAAGATAAATTTTACAAGGGATGCACTCGTGGGTGCTGCTGTAATCATAAAGTTGCTTGCTGAACGCGATATGAGATTATCAGAAATTATTGCCTCTTATCCTCGCTATTACATGATAAAAAGGAAGATAAGGATCTGCCGAGATCAATTTGAAAAAAAGAGAGAGAAAATCGCCAAGATATTCAATGGCAGGCTGAATCTTTTGGACGGATTGAGAATAACAGCGAAGGACTACTGGTTACACATTAGACCATCCCAGACCGAACCACTGATCAGGATTATTGGAGAATCACACGATAAAAGACAGATAGAACGATACATTAATGACATCAAGAATATCCTGAAGTAGATTCCGTTGAGATACATTAAGTCTTACCGCGTGATGCTCTCTTGACATTGGTAAAAAGTAAGATACAATTAGTTGTGGATGTAAATGGGACAGGAGTTGTAATACCAGCACTGAATGCAGAGAAAACTATCGGGGGATTGATACAAGAGCTCATTACCTGTGGATTCAAGAAAGAACATGTCATCGTGGTGAATGATGGATCCCGCGATAGGACTGGTGAGATCGCTGCACGATTGGGCGTGCACGTAGTGACACATGAGAGAAATATGGGTAAAGGAGCAGCACTGAAAGATGGTTTTGATGCCGCAAGAGGAAAAAATCTTAGAGGAGTGATCGCACTCGATGCCGATGGTCAACACAGCGTATCGGAGATTAAAGACTTCCTGCAAATGAAGAGCCATTATGATCTACTCATTGGCCTACGCGATTATACTACAACGATGCCTTTTTTGCGTAGAATTGTGAACAAAACTACTTCCCTCATTGCTTCTCTATTATCCAGGAAATACCTTCCCGATGTTCAATGCGGATTTCGTTATGTGAATTTAAGAATATTCGATGACGTTATGTTAAAAACAGACAACTATCAGACTGAGACAGAGATGGCAGTTAAGGCGGTACAGCATAAATTCCGAACGGGGTTTATACCGATAACCACAATGTATAATAGCGAGAGAAGTTATATACACCCAGTCATTGATACAATCAGGTTTATCAAAATGGCGGTAAGTTTTTTATGGCGCTAATTTTGCTGACAAACGACGACGGTTACGATGCCCTCGGGTTTCAGGCTCTCCTCAAAGAGCTCGGTAAGGGCTTTGATGTTTTTGCAGTAGCCCCGCGCTTTCAGCAGAGTGGTGCAAGTCACTCCTTGACCTTAAAGCGACCAATCAGGGTCGAAAAGATTCGTGAGAGATTCTTTACTATTGACGGAACACCAACTGACTGTGTACTGCTCGCATATCATGATTTAATTACGGAGAATATCGATATGGTCGTTGCGGGCATAAATCATGGACCCAACATGGGAAGTGATGTATTTTATTCCGGTACTGTAGCAGCAGCACTACAAGGAGCAACTTTAGGAATAAATTCGATAGCAATCTCGTTGTCATCTCGTGAGTATAGCAAATTTTCACATGCAGTTACCTATTCTCGAGATTTAATAAACAGAGTGTTAAAGGCAAACGCAACAAATCTAATTCTGAATGTAAATATCCCAGAGGGCAAAATAAAAGGCGAGAAGCTCACAAAAATGGGAAAAAGGATATATCAAGATAAAGTTATAAGAAATAGTGAAAAAGAGAACGTAATGTATAGTGTTATTGACGGCGTCTTATCATATAAGGTTGCTACAGATACGGATTTTAAGGCGGTTGAGGAAGGTTACGTTTCCATAACGCCATTGAAACTTGATTTGACAGACTATAAGAGTATAAAAGAACTCCAGGGATTCTTGAAAAAATAATTTCAATTTCTATATTTGGTCAAAATAATGAGCAGTTACAATGTTCGAACAGTTGAATGAACTGAAATACAGTGCTCGGAATGGTAAAACCTACCTCATTTATTTCCTCAAATATTGGAAGGCAAGAGAGAAAAGCGGTGATTTTATTGTTAAATATCAAATCAGGTCTTCTGATAGAGATTTTATTTGGTATGGTAGAATTTCAAAAGAGAGAGCTGTGAGCGATTTAAAATTAACACCAAAAGATGTAAAAAAAATACCACAGAAAGAACTGGATGATAAAATTGAGCTATATCTCAAAAGACTATTCGTTTACGTCGCCAAAAAAGGTCTTGATAAAGGGTATGAAAAGGCAGATACTGAGTTTATTTTCTGCAGGAATCAGTCTATAATAAAGAGAATTTGGAGTGAATAAACAAAGGATGAGTGTGGGTTGTCGTATATATGGCTTGACTTCTCTAAAAGGGTGTGTATAATCATATGAACAGATATTATGGCACGAAGGAAGAAAGGAGAAAATAATGTTGCTCTTCTTGTTTCAGCAAACGTGTGAACCAGGTGGTTCACAGCAGGGCAATCCTTTAGTGAGCCTGTTACCTTTGATTCTCATCTTTGTTGTCTTCTATTTTCTTTTGATCCTTCCACAGCAAAGGAAGCAAAAACAACATCGAAAATTGCTTGAAGGACTCAACAAGGGTGATCGGGTCATTACTTCTTCTGGGATCTATGGAACAGTGGTTAATGTAAAGGACCACACGGTATTATTGTTGATTGCAGACGGAGTAAAGGTAGAGATTGAAAAAGGGCACATCACAAATAAATTAAATAAAGCAGGTGATTCGCAATCGCGATAAATAGCTCAAGGAAGATATCTCATAAAAATATCGAAGTAATATGGTTTTAAAAATTATAAAATATCCTGATTCATTATTAAGAGAAAAATGTCTACCGGTTGATAATATATCAAAGGAAGTGTATAAATTAGTAGATGATATGATTGAAACAATGCTCAAAGAAGATGGGCTTGGTCTTGCGGCAAATCAGGTTGGTTCGTTATCGAGAATCATTCTCATCAATACCTCGTCGCAGGAAGATAAGCCGGAGCCAGTTGCGATGATAAACCCTGTGATACTGAATCAAGAAGGCTCTGTAATCGAAGAGGAAGGTTGTTTAAGTTTTCCGGAGCTCTATTTAAAAATCGGGAGACCTGAACGAGTTCGTGTCCATACCAAAAATCTCTATAGTGAAGATTTAGTCTATGAAGCAGATGGAATAATGGCAAGAGCAATTCTTCACGAAATAGATCATTTGAATGGTATAGTCTTTATAGACCATGTAATGAAGTCGGAAGAGGAAAAGATCAAGAAATATCTGGATACTGTGGATTCTACAGTAAGAGAAAAATGAGAATTATCTTTTTTGGTTCGGGTCAATTTTGTTTTCCTGTCGTAAAAAAAATCTGGGAAGAATTTTGCCTCTTGGGTGTAGTTGTTACAGAACCGAAGCCACGTGGAAGAGGGCTACGGACATCACTGCCTGAGGTGGCGCAATGGGCACAACGTGTCGAGGTGGAGGTATATATTCCTGAAGATCCAAATAGTGATACATTCGCAAGAGAAATGTCTCAATTAAAACCCGATCTCTTCGTTCTATCTTCTTACGGTCATATCTTAAGCGGTAGACTGCTGGCTGTGCCGAGGCTTGGTGGCATCAATATCCATCCATCTTTATTACCGAAATACCGTGGCGCCGCTCCAATACAGAGAACAATCATGGCGGGAGAAGAGAAGACGGGTATCACAATATTCTTTATGGATGAAAAGATAGACCACGGTGACATAATCTTTCAGAAAGAATTAGCAATTGAACCTCATGATAATTATGGCTCGCTCCTCATACGATTATCGAATCTCGGTGTTGAGGTCATCACTGGCGTATTGAAATCTGTAGAATCGGGCAATTGTGAGAGGGTCAAGCAGAATGAAGGAAAAAAAGTCTATGCCCCAAAAATAAGAAAGGAAGAGATGATGATCAATTGGCAGAATGATACCAAGAAGATTCTGAATCTAATTCGAGCACTCGCGCCGAAACCAGCTGCGAGGACGATGTTTCGTAGTCAAGAGTTGAAAATTATCAGTGCGTTACCAGGAGATAAAAGAGTTGACCCCGGTACTATTCACATCGAGCACAAGGATGTTTATGTGGGAACCAATGATGGCTCTCTTATCCTGAAAGAGCTCAAACCGGCAAATAGATCAGTTATTTCGGGACTCGATTTCATGAATGGTTTTCGTGTGAAAGAGGGAGAAGTAATCGGATGAATGCACGTGAAGCAGCACTCAATGCATTATGTGAAGTAGATGAGGGGATAAATCTCAAGGATGCACTCGGTAAGATCTTTGAAAAGGACGAATTGTCGGAAGAGAATAGGGCGTTGGCAAATGAGTTGGCATTTGGAACATTAAGGCATCTTGAAGAAATCGATCAAATCATACGAGAAACGTATAATAGCGATTTTAACGCGCTCGGCTTAGTACTTAAAAATGTGTTGAGGATAGCTGTATATCAGTATCTGTTTTTGGATCGTATTCCCATCTATGCAATTGTGAACGAGGCAGTGAATTTTGGAAGAACTATAAAGGAAAGAAGTTTGATTAATGCAATACTGAGAAACATCATCAGAAACAAGAGAGTTCAGGCTTTAAGGGCTCCACGGGCATGGGTTCTCAGACAGATCGTTGATGCATATCCTGTCGATGGTGAAAAAATTATTGAATCATTCAAAATACGACCAACACCGTATATTCGAATAAATCCTCTTAAGAGTACAGTGAATGAAGTCGAAGAGAAGCTGAGAGAATTCGGTATGGAATATAAAGATGCAAACTGGTTTCCAGAATTTAAAGCAGTGAATCGTCTCGGCAGTATCATAAATAGTGTGATAATGAAGCAAGGTCTTATTTCAATCCACGATGAGGCACAAGGGCTCGTCTGTTATCTCGTTGCGCCAAAGCCAGGTGAAAAGATCGTAGATTTATGTGCTGCGCCTGGAAGTAAAACAACGTGCATGGCAGAATTGATGGAGAATGTTGGTATGATACTCGCTGTTGAGGTGAGTGATGTGAGGATGAACATGGTTTTAGAGAATGCATTGAGGCTTGGTATCAATATCATTCGGCCAGTTATTGCTGATGGAAGAAATTACCTCATCGAAGGCGTAGATAAAGTATTAGTAGATGCACCATGTAGCAATTCTGGTGTGATTGCAAAACGCCCCGAGGTAAAAGAAAGAGTCAACAGCAAGGTTATTAGAAGATTGGCGAAGCTCCAATACGACCTCATATCTAATGCAGCCAAATTCTTGAGAGTGGGGGGATCATTGATATATTCTACATGTAGTATCTTGCCTCAGGAGAACGAGGAAGTTGTTGCATTGTTTATGGAATATCATCCAAATTTTGTAGTTGAACCAGCGAAGGATTTTACACCTGTTGGCGATACGTATCTCAAGGTCCTTCCTGGCGAATACTACGCTGATGGTATATTTGCCGCACGATTAAAAAAGGTTCAATAGAATCAGCAGACTCTATAAGAGATACGGTGGAGGAGCTTAACGAGAGGACCGCCCAGTAACACAACAGAAGATGGTCTATCCTCTTCTCTATCCATTTTTGAAAACAGTCAGTACCGTGTGAAGGGATAGTTTTCCTCCCACCAAAAAAGCCCTTAAATATCGTATCTTACATCCCTCGTGGTCAGTATTTTACCCCTTGACAAATGATCAATTATGATTAAAATGGAGGAAAGTGGGGCGAAATGGGTCAAATCAGATTTAGGGGATTCTTCAGACACATCCTTGATGACCGGAAACGTCTGGCAATACCGAGTCATTTTAGGAATGTCTTGACTCATGAATCCGAGGGTAAGGTGATTCTCACCCCTGGATATGATCAGGAGATCGCGGTGTATGCATTGAAGACGTGGGAGACTTTTGAAAAGAGTGAATTACTCTCACTCTCAATGGATCGATTACAATCGCGCCGCTACCGTCGTCACTTTACCTTCGGGATCAAAGAAGATCATCTTGATTCTCAAGGGAGAGTTTTGATTCCTACATTCCTACTTGAGCATGCGGGCATCATAAAGGATATCATTATTGTTGGTGAGATTGATTACTTCACGCTCTGGTCACCCGAGCAATATGAAAAATTTGGCAAGGAGATTGGAAAATTTTATTCAGAGGATGCAGAAGGTATCGAAGATCTGAGAAGGAGGAAAGATGAGAGTTCAAAGCATTGAGGGAGTTAAGAATAAAAAGGTTTCATTTTTCTTACCGAATGGTGAGATCAATGAAGAAGAATTCGAGACAATAGAGAAAAAATTCCGGAACATGATCGAAGCTGGTGAGTTCAATATTATTATGGACCTCTCTCGAGTGAGCCATATAAACTATAAGGTTGTTGGTTGGCTTATAGATTACCAGAAGAAATTGAAGGAACTGGGTGGCGATATTAAATTAGTGAATGTGTCACCCTATCTCTATGATATCTTCAGGTTGTATGGATTTTATCCGTTTGAGATATATCCCTCTAAGAGAGCTGCATTGAAAAGTTTCATGTAACAGAACGAGATGTGTAGGGTTTATGCTTTTCCATCAGCCTGTACTCTTGGCTGAGGTCCTGCAGTATATGAATCTTCAGCGGGAGAGAGGAATCTATTGCGACTGCACCGTTGGTGGGGCAGGTCACCTACTTGCCATGCTACAAGCCACAAAGAACACCCAGTTTATAGGGCTTGATTGGGATCCTGATGCAATTGAATATGCATCGAAGGTGGTGAAGCAATATAGTGATCGGTGTCGGCTGTTTGAGAGCAATTTTATGAAATTAGATTTAATTCTAGACCAACTCGGTATTAAAAGAGTCGATGGTGTGCTCTTTGACCTCGGCGTTTCGTATCATCAACTGACGACACCCCACCGGGGATTCAGCTACAAAAAGGATGGCAGGTTGGTAATGTGTATGTCGCCGGAGAATCCTACGCTGCTCGAAAAAATAAGATCTGCGAAAAAAAAGGAGATTATCACGGTATTGAAGGAGTATGGTGATGTTCGTAACTGCAAACGAATTGGCACCGAAATATATGACAATAGGAAATCTCTGAGGACAACATTCGATCTGCGCAGATTAGTCGAAAGGACAACACCAAAAAGATATTTGAGAAAGAACCTGCCCAAGGTATTCCAGGCCTTTCGAATTTGGGTGAACGATGAACTCAACAATCTCAAGGAGGGGCTCTCAATCGCATTTGAGAGGCTCAATTGTTCAGGGAGGATTGTGGTCATTTCATACCATTCTGGAGAAGATCGTATAGCGAAATCATTTTTCCGTGATTTACATAAGAGAAAAGAAATGATGGTGTTGCATAAGAGGGTCTTAAAGCCAACAGAGGATGAAATAAAATGCAACCCTCGGGCGCGTAGTGCAAAGTTGAGGGCAGGCGAAAAATGCGTGGCTTTTTGATTTTTATTGCCGTCGTTGTTTATCTATTCTCTCTCGTCTTCATTGAGAGTGAATTGGTTCAATTGCAGGTGAGAAAAGAGAACTTGGAGAATCGGTTTACTGAATTGAAAAATCAGAAGAAGGTTTTAGAATTCGAGGTGATGAAGCTTAGTAATCTCGCAGAGATTGAAGCCGAGGCCGAGGAAAGAGATTTCATTTTTCCCACAGAGCAAGATATACTAGGTGTTATAAAGTGATGAAGAGAGCTCGCTTCCTCAACATATCCCTGTTCTTTGTTTCAATTATATATTTTTCCTACCTATTCTACATTCAATGTATCAAGTATCAATACTATGAACATAGAGCCAAGAATCAACATGAAAAGAAATTCATACTCGTTGGGGCACGAGGGAATATTTATGACCGCGGTGGACTTCCCCTGGCCACATCGCAGCAATGCTTTTCGATTTTCTGTACGCCAAAGTATGTATATGACAAAAAAAGATTCATAAGAGAAGTTGCTTCAATCTCCGGAAGATCGAAAGAACAGATACAGCAATTAGTCGAAATCGGTAGATTCTTTTGGATCGAAAGGAAGGTCGATTTCAAAAAGCGAGATTTATATCTGGCTATTGATGATCCGGGAATCGGCTTTACTCATGATCTTAATCGGAAGTATAATATGCCTGAGATTTTTGAAAGCCTCGTTGGCAAATGTGGTTCAGATAATCGTGGAATTGAAGGACTCGAGTTACAGCTTAACGATTTGCTGAACGGCAGATCTGGATTTGCAATTTACCAAAAGGATCCAACCGGTGATATCTTTCCATACCATAACCACTCAGAGAAGGATCCTCAACCTGGTCACGATGTATATTTAACGATTGATCTCCACCTTCAGGCGATTCTTTATGCAAACCTGAAGAAGTATATGATCAAAGAAGAAGCACAATTTGCTGCAGGTGTGATCATTGACCCTCGTACAGGAGCGCTCCTTGCAATGGTGAACATCGGAAAAGAGAGTGATCAGAGGAATCACATTATCTGTGATGAATTCGAACCCGGATCAACATTTAAATTAGTGACCTTGGCGTGTGCACTCCTCAGTGGTTGCAAAGAGAATGATATCATTGATACAGAAGGGGGAAAGTATCAAGTGCGAGGACATACCATACATGATTATAGAAACTATGGCTCCGTGACGTTTAAACAGGCAATCGCCCATTCAAGCAATGTCGCAATGGTAAAGGTTTCAAAGAAATTTGATCGACAAGAATTTTTTCTCTTAATGCGTGATTTTGGCTTCGGACAACTGTGTGGTATAGAACTGCCCGGTGAGGTTGAAGGAAGATTACCCAATCTGGAGAAAATTAACGATGTTGAATTTGCCACCTTGACTTTCGGTCAAGGGTTGACAGTTAATCTGTTACAACTTGCCTTTGCATACCAGGCGATAGCTAATCGCGGTGTACTCAATAAACCAATAATTGTGCATGAGGTCTGGGATGGTAAGAGAGTTGTCTATAAATCAAAACCACTACGGATACGTCGAGTCATTGATGAAGAAACCGCTCGACGTATCACGGATATACTCTGTTGTGTTGTCGAAGAAGGGAGTGGTACCGAAGCAGCCTTTAATGAAGTGAGGATCGCCGGTAAGACTGGTACCGCACAGAAGGTGGTCAATGGTAAATACTCAAATTCTTCTATTATTACGACATTCATTGGATACTTCCCTGCTGAGTCCCCTGACTACTTAATTGCAGTACTCTTCGATGAACCAAAGAGAGGCTTATGGGCAAGCACCATCGCTGCGCCAGTTTTTAAGAATGTAGCGCAAAGCATCTACCAAATTAACTCTCACCAATATGCGATTAAATGAACTGTTTTCTTCAATCAGAGGCGAACAGTATAACATGAAAGAAACTGAGATTACATCACTCGAATTTGACTCGAGAAAGGTTAAGCACGGTGCACTCTTTATTGCACTAGAGGGTGAACAATTTGATGGCCATGATTTCATCTATGATGCAATAAAGGGGGGCGCGGTAGCGGTCGTGACCCGGAGAAAGATGCGCATAGAAATACCACAAATTGTTGTAGAAAACACGAGGGCAACAATGGGTAAACTTGCCAAGAGGTTTTATGGAGATTTTGATGATATACACATAATAGGTATTACTGGCACAAATGGTAAGACGACAACATCCTTTCTTATTCACTCGATTTTAGAAACGGCTGGAATGCATCCGGGGCTCATAGGTACCATCTATTACATCGGTAAGACGAGGGCAAAGGCGGAGAGAACAACACCGGAGAGCTTAGGTCTCTTTGGCCTACTCGATCAATTCAAGCGGGGAGGTGCGAAGGCGGTTGTAATGGAGGTCTCTTCGCATGCGCTCAGTCTAGAGAGAGTGAATGAGATACAATTCCAAACAGTTGTCTTCACTAATCTCTCGCAAGATCATCTCGATTTCCATAAAACAATGGATGACTATAAGGCAGCAAAGATGCGAATCTTTTCACTGCTTGATGAAGATGGTTTTGCTGTATTCAACATAGATGATGCTGTAAGCAAATCTATCGAGTATATGAATCTCAAAAACACGATAACATATGGATTGAAGAACAGAGGTGATGTTTGGGCAAACATCATAAGCGATAGCATTGACGGTATTCAGGCTCAGGTAATTTACAGAGATCAAAAATACAGAATTAATTCTCAACTCATTGGGGATTTCAATATTTATAATATACTCGCTGCCTTTGCAGTAGGTATAGCAATGGGTATTGACATAGATGTAGTCATTACCGGTCTTGAAAAACTGCAAGGTGTCAAAGGAAGAGTGGAACGAGTAGTGGATAATGTGTTTGTCGATTTTGCACATACACCTTCTGCGCTCGAAAATGTTTTGAAATCATTGCGGCAATATGCGCCTCGTAAGCTGCTTGTTGTATTTGGGTGTGGGGGTGATAGAGATAGAGCGAAGAGACCGAAGATGGGGGCTGTTGCCTCACGGCTTGCGGATTTTATCATTATAACCTCTGATAACCCACGGAGCGAATCCCCTGCGCAAATCATGGAAGACATTGAGAATGGAATAACCTCGACCCACTACACAATTATTGAAGATCGTCGAGCGGCAATCAGATATGCACTTGCCTTAAAAAAAGAGGGCGATATTCTTCTCGTCGCGGGCAAAGGGCATGAAGAGTATCAAATGATAGATGACAAAACCCTAGAATTTAGTGATGCTGAGGTTATCCGAGCATGTTTCGAGAGTTTATGATCAATGATATAGCGAAAATGATGCATAGCAAGACGAGATCGACCTGTCGTGACATGGCGCGAGGTATTAGTATTGATTCGCAAAAGACAAAACAGGGTGATGTGTTTTTTGCGCTCAGGGGTGAACATACAGATGGTCATTATTACACTGAGGAGGCATTATTGAATGGGGCGCTCGCTGTTGTGGTCGAAGAACACACTGGTGCCGAATCTGAAATTCTTGTTACGAATACACTTTTTGCCTTGGGACAACTTGCCCGAGAATATCGTAGTCTCTTCAACCCTAAGACGATAGCGATTACTGGCACAAATGGTAAGACGACAGTAAAGAATCTCATCGGTACAATTTTAAAAAAGAGGTATAACACATTGTGTTCGAAAAAGAACTACAATTCTTTAATTGGTTTACCATTGACGCTTCTTGATCTGTCAACCGAGGAAGATTATCTGGTCGTGGAGATGGGGACGAGTAGCCCTGGTGAGATTAAGAGATTATGTGAGATTGCCCAACCTCACATAGGCATAATTACAAATATAGGGTCTGGTCACCTCAAAGGTCTGGGTTCACTCGCGGGAGTGAGGCAGGAGAAGTTATCGTTGATTGAATCACTCCCTGAGACGGGTTTTGCCCTCATCGGCGAAGGCATTGCTGAAGTGAGCGGTGAGAATATCATGAGGTTCTCTCTCGATATGTGCAAGGATATTCAACTCAGTGAGTACGGCTCATATTTCACATACGAGGAAGATAGATTTTTCGCACCTCTTCTCGGCATTGAAAACATCTATAACTGTACTGCCGCGCTCTGTCTCACGCGAGCACTTGGCTTCGATTATGATACTCAGCGTGCTGCCCTGCGTGAGGTGAGACCTGAGTCAGGAAGATTGGAGCCGATACATCGTAATGGATTGTTGATCATCAATGATACCTACAATGCAAACCCTGTTTCTATGCGGGCAGCGATAGATTTTGCTGCACAGCTTAAACGGAGAAAAGTATTCGTGTTGGGCGATATGTTAGAATTAGGGAGTCAATCCAAAAATCTACACCTGGAGATAGGTGATTATGCACGAGAACGTTGCGATGTATTACTGACGTATGGTAAAGAATCGGCGTTATATCAGGGAAGGCATTTTAGAGAAAAAAGGGAAATCGTGCGCTCTCTCATAGCGAGCATTGAAGGTAACGACGTGGTTCTCATCAAGGCATCAAGGGCATTACACTCAGAAGAAATAGTCTGTGATCTTCTTAGGCTGTGGGATTGATGAAGATAGGGAAGTGATATGCTGTACTGGCTTTTATATCCTCTGAAAGATGTTTTTGGTCCGTTTAGATTGTTTGGTTATATCACTTTTCGCAGCGCCTACGCCGCAGTCGCGGCAATTCTCATCGTTCTCATCTTTGGTCACCGATTTATCAATTTTCTCAGGAAAAAGTCGATTGGGCAAAAAATTAGGGCTGAGGTTCCTGAAAGCCACAGGGTTAAAGAGGGCACACCATCAATGGGCGGTGCTATCATTCTTCTGTCGATAATGTGTGCATCTTTGCTGTTCTGTGATTTGACTAATCCTAATATCATCATGCTCTTCACCGCAACAGTTTGGTTTGGTCTTCTCGGTGGTTATGATGATTACGTGAAGATCTACAAACGCAGACCAAGGGGACTATCGATAAAAACAAAACTCATCTGTCAGATAATTTATGGAATCGCCCTTGGTCTCTTTCTCTATTTTTTTGGTCCAGAACATTATGCCGCAAAAACAAATTTCATATTTGTGAAGAATTATATCATAAACTTAGGAATTTTATATCCCCTCTTTGTCACGTTGGTCGTTGTTGGTTCATCTAATGGGGTGAATTTAACAGATGGACTCGATGGTCTGGCAATAGGTCTCATTGGCATCGCTGCACTTGCATATGGTGCATTGGCCTATGCCGCTGGTCACGCTGTGATTAGTAATTATTTAGACATTATTTTTTTGAAGAATGGTGGTGAAGTAACTGTGTACTGTGCATCAATTTTGGGCGCAAGCCTGGGCTTCCTATGGTTCAATTCGTATCCGGCACAGGTCTTCATGGGTGATACAGGGGCGCTCAGTTTGGGTGCAATCATTGGTACTGCTGCGATACTCATCAAGCAAGAGATGCTTCTAATCTTTGTTGGCGGGGTTTTTGTGATTGAAGCACTTTCAGTACTCCTGCAGATAGTCTATTTCCATCGCACCAGTGGTAAACGATTATTTAAGATGGCGCCCCTGCACCACCATTTTGAATTGAAGGGATTCTGTGAACCGAAAATTGTCGTCCGATTCTGGATTGTTGGTATCATCTTTTTGCTGCTGGCATTATCGACGTTGAAGATTAGATAATATGTCAAAGGAGGAGCGTGGATGCCGAGGTTCGAACACAAAAAACAAGGGGCTCATGTCTATCCCATAGCTTTCTGAAATGAAGACCCTGCTTTTGGGGTTAGGCAGAGCTAATCTGGCAGTTGCCCGCTATTTGCTGGAAAGGGGTGATGATGTGTCTCTTTACGAGGATCATATTGAAATGATCTCAGATGAAGCACGCGATTTGATAGGCACCAGTAAGATAAAGATGTACCAGAAGGATGATTATGAATTAGTCATTACCTCACCAGGATTTCCCATGAACAAGGAAGTAGTTCGGTTGTTGGAGTCGAAAAATATTCCAATCATCGATGAAATTGAATTTACCTATCAACAATTAAAGAATCCGAAGATTATCGCCGTCACGGGAACTAATGGAAAGAGTACAACCGTCTCGTTGATTAGTAGTATTCTCAGTGCAGCAGGCGTTCGTAATTTTCTCGGTGGGAATATTTCTCCGGGCGAACCATTTTCGCGCGCACTTTTTCAATTGGCGTTTGAATACTATGTGTTAGAAATATCCTCTTTTCAATTGATGAGAATCGAGAAATTCCATCCCCACATCGCTGTTATAACGAATATTTCTCGAGATCATCTCAACTGGCACAGAGATTTTAATGAATATAAGTCAGCAAAATTCTGTATTTTCATGAATCAGGATAACCAAGATTATGCAGTTCTCAACTACGAAGATGAACACATTCAGAATTTTCTGAAAGATATACGAGCACATGTCATTTTCTTTGGATACAACGCAAAAACAGGTGCTTGGCTTAACAGCGATTTTTGCTACCAACATGAGAAATTGTTTTCAGTCAAAAGGTCTCGGCTCGCGGGACGGCACAATATGATGAATGTCTTAGCAGCCATTGCTGTTGCCAAGATTCTCAATATCGATACCCAGATGATTGAGAAGGGTCTCGCAACCTTCAAAACGCTCCCGCATCGTCTTGAAGATATTGGTAAGATACGAGGTGTCAGGTATATAAATAATTCAATGTGTACGAATGAAGATGCCGCAATTGCATCCCTTAAAGCAATACCAGGAGCCAAGATCATTATCCTCGGAGGCAAACAGAAAGGAGATAGGGGGGAGAATTATCTTGATTTACTGATAAAAGAGGCAAAGGCGTGTGTGATACTCGGTGATAATGCTCCATACATCACGGACTATTTTAGGTCTAAGAACTTTGATAAATTTGCCATTGCACAAGATATGGATGACGCCGTAAGAAAAGCACGATCGTTTTCGACCCCAGGCGACACGATTCTTCTAAATCCGGGTTTCGCTTCCTTTGATTATTTTGCGAATTTTGAAGAACGGGGGGAGGCTTTTAAACATGCAGCATACCGGGATTGATCGAACGCTCGCATTTTGTCTTCTCTGCCTTATTGTGCTCGGGACTATATTTGTGTACTCGTCATCTTATTACCGCGCAATGAGAAGAGGGGAGGAATCGACGTACTATCTTGTGGGTCATCTCAAGCGTCTCCTTATTGCTAGTGTCTTCTTTGTACTGGGTCTCATCATCCCCTATGAGATAATTAGAAGACTTATCTTTCCTCTTCTCGTCATTATTTTCCTCGTTCTCATCCTGACGCTCATTGTCGGTCGTCCACAATATGGTGCACGCAGATCGCTCGCGCTCTCCTCATTTGGGCTTCAGGTTTCAGAGTTTGTGAGAGTATGGCTTGTTTTCTTCCTCGCCAATTTCTTTAGTGCACATCCACATACTGCTAACACAGGGAAGGGAATGATGAACACGATCGTAATATGTTTCTTTCTCATCGCGCTTGTTGCGATTCAACCATCAATCTCAATGGCGATGGTATGTTTTCTCGTCTTTATCCTCATGCTTATCTACGGGAGCACAAAGATTCGCTTGATCCTTCCCACGGTGACGCTGTGTCTTGCTATGTTAGTCCTCTTTGTCTTACTCTTTCCTCATGCTCAACACAGGGTTGGTAGTTTTATCACTCATCCAACTTATCAAGTACAACAATCTTTGATCGCGATCGGTTCTGGTGGACTTTGGGGGAAGGGTCCTGGTGCAGGTTTACAAAAATTTCTCTTCCTTCCCCGTATTCATAATGATTTTATCTTCTCACATATTGCTGAGGAATTTGGATTTGTTGGAAGTCTTATTGTATTTCTGCTCTATTGGCAGATTTATCTAAGGGGTCTTTTTATCGCAGGCTCTGTTGAAGATGAGTTTACACGATTACTCATATTGGGACTCAACGCATCAATATTTATCATCTTTCTTGTACATGTTGGCGTCAGTATTGGATTGCTGCCGCCGACCGGTGTTCCTTTGCCATTTATATCTTTTGGCGGTTGGTCGCTGTCATCAAACCTCTTTGCCATGGGGATAATACTTCAGGCATCGAAACGGAGGGTCGTGTGAATGTAGGCCTCTTGGACAAGAAAACACCGATTCCACAAACTCATAAATCTAAGGTGGTTATCTCTGGTATAGGAACCGGAGGGCATTATTTCCCTGCTATTGTCGTTGCACAAGAACTCGTGAGACATGACGTGGAAGTGATATTAATCGTACGTAAGGGTTATTTTGAGGAAGAGGTTGTCAGAATGTATGGTCTCAAGACCTTTGCAATAAATTCCCAGGCATTTTATGGAAAGCCGTTATTCAACAAAATTGTATCCATGTTTTCTCTCATTTATTCGCTAAACCTCCTCAAGAGAGTGACACGTGGTGTGATTGGTGTTGCCTTTGGTGGTTTTGGTGCGTTACCACTCATCCTCTCTTGTTTTATTAATCGCAGCCCGTTTTATCTCTTTGAACCAAATCGGATGCCTGGACGAGTCACAAAGCTATTTGCTGCACGGGCTAAAATGGTATTTGTGGGTTTACCTCTTGTCATTTCGTTAAAAGGTGATATGGTTGTAACAGGTATACCTATTAGACAAGGATTCAAATCCCTTTCCCAACCGAATAGAACGAAAGGTAGACTTCAAAAGAAGATTCTCTTTTTGGGCGGTAGCCAAGGGGCTCGAAGATTAAACAGCTTAGCATTAGAGGTTCAGAAAATTCTACCAAGAGAATATCACATAGTCATAATATCTGGCACACGTGATTATGATTGGGTGTGGAATAACCGTAATGACAGGACTACGGTAATTCCCTTTACATTTTCCCCATGGGATGAAATACAGGATGCTGATGTAGTAGTCTCACGTTCTGGTGCACTCTGTGGTTATGAGATTCTCTCTTCACAGCGACCGGCGATATTCATACCGTTCCCTTTTGCTCTTGATAATCATCAATACTACAATGCTCAATATTTTGCCGAGATTGGAAAGAGTGTTGTGATTGAGGAAAGGGACCTTACCAAAGAGATGCTCGCAGAGATGATCGAAAGGACTGCCACTACGAAGGTAGAAAAGAAGAGTGAAATAATTCTTGATGCGGAGAGAAGGATTACAGACATTATTTTAAGAGAGTTAATAGTGAAGGATTCTCAATCTGAGGCATTAATCCCACATATACGCTCCTCCTCCTGCCTCCCCCTCAAAGAGGGGGAGGCTGCCTCAGGTGAGTTTGATTTTTGTGTTCCAGAGTAGCCATTATGTTGGGTAAGACTGAACACATTCATTTTATTGGTATTGGTGGAATTGGTATGAGTGGTCTTGCGATCATTATGCGCAACCTTGGATTCACGGTCACTGGTTCAGATATTCAACGTTCAGAAATAACCCATCTTTTAGAGAAGACGGGGATAAAGATACAGTACCGACATAGGAAAGGAAATATTTCAGGTGCCAGCGTTGTTGTCTATTCGACTGCAGTGAAACAAGATAATCCAGAAATAGCTGAAGCACGAAGAATCGCTGTCCCCATCATACATCGTGGTGAACTACTCGCCGAATTGACAAGAATGAAGATCGCGATTTGTATTTCAGGTACCCATGGAAAGACGACAACGACCTCAATCATCGATGAAGTGCTACAAGCAGGTGGTTTATCGCCAACAACGGTTGTGGGTGGTATTATAAAAGGTAAGAGTCAGGCAAGGATCGGTAAGGGAGACTATTTAATATGCGAAGCGGATGAATCAGACAAATCATTCTTGAAACTTTTCCCATCGTATGCAATAATTACCAACATAGAGGCTGAACACCTGGATCACTACAAAAATTTCGATGAGATCAAGGATAATTTTATCTATTTTGCAAATCATGTACCTTTTTGGGGCTGCATATTTCTTGGAGCTGATTCAACTCCCAATGTGGAGATAAGAGAAAAAATCCACAGAAGGACAATAACCTATGGTTTAAATGACAATGCTGAGCTGAGGGCCGTGAACATCCGTAGACATAGGGCGAGTTGTTCTTTCAACGTTACCTATCTTGATAAACCAGTTGGTAAGTTTAAGATCAATTTACTCGGCAATCACAATATTAATAATACTCTTGCTGCAATCGGTGTTGGGCTTGAACTGGGCATCGCGACCTCAAAAATAAAACGTGCATTAATTGAATTCAGCGGCGTCCATCGCCGTATCGAATGTCTTGGTGCCATAAGAGGCGTGAAAATATTTGATGATTATGGACATCATCCCACGGAGATTGCAGTTACATTGGAGACAATACGTGAGTATTTTCCAAACAAAAGAATTATATCAATATTTCAACCACATCGATATACACGCACGCATTACCTGTTCAATGAGTTTGCATTTTCATTCTTCTATGCCGACATTGTCATTGTCACCGAGATCTATCCAGCCCACGAGATCCCAATCCCAGGCATAAGTGGCGAGTCGTTGGCAAAGAGAATTAGAAAAGAACAGGAGGCAGTTCATTTTATTCCTGATTTTGATAATATCGTGAGATTTCTAAAAGAAGTTGTGCAACCAAATGATATCATCGTTGTTCAAGGTGCCGGAGACATTAACAAGCTAGCAAGGCGACTGATTAAGGAGCTTAAGTGATATATTCATTCAGTAAGATAAAAGGAATTCGAATTGCTCAACATGAGCCACTATCAAAACACACTTCATTTCGAATCGGAGGTAAGGCACGATATTTCATCAGAGTCTATTCACTGAGGGCACTCAAAGAAGTGTTGCATATCATAAAGAAGAAGCAAATGAAGTATTTTATTATTGGTGCAGGAACCAATCTACTGGTTAATGACCGTGGATTTCCGGGTGTTGTTATAAAGCTGAACGGGATTTTTAAGAAAACAGAAAGGAATAGAGATATCTTCTCGTGCGGTGGCGGTGTGTTGATCGAAACATTTTTGATGGAGACGAGTGCACTGGGATATGGCGGTGCTGAATTTCTTGCTGGCATACCGGGTACCATAGGTGGTGGCATCAAAGGGAATGCAGGAGCATTTGGGAAATCATTTTCTGACATAATCGAGAGAGTCACTATTGTAAACAAGAGAATGAGAAAAGAAGATTTAAATTGCACGGAGATCGGCTTTGGCTACCGAAGCTCCATGCTCAAAAATGGAGTAATTATTATTTCAGCATTGATCAGGCTGCAAAAGAGGCGACGGAAGGATATTGTCGATGTCATGCGGCGGAATTTGAGGTATCGTATAGAACGGCAACCATTTGGGTATTCTGCCGGATCATTTTTTAAGAATCCTCCACGCTGTGCTGCTGGTAAATTGATTGAAGAGTGCGGCTTAAAGGGTTTGCGGATTGGCGATGCAGAGGTGAGCAGAAGGCATGGTAATTATATCATCAACCGGGGAAAGGCACAGGCTTCTGACGTGCTCAGGTTGGTCAATATCATAAAAAAGACTGTTAAGGCAAAGACAGGAGTGGCTCTCGAAACGGAGGTAAAAATATTAAAGTGATAGTAATTACGATTATTTGTGTGATGAGTGTAATATCTGTTGTTTGGTTGCTCAGGCATAAGGAGAAGTACATTACCCTTGAGGAAGTTATTCCTGGCGCACAAATAGTATCGCAGGAAGAAGGAATAATTGAGTATAACGGTGTGTGGTTTATTTTAGGGACGCATGATTTGAAAACAAGAAAGCATTTGATAAGATCATTAAACCTGGTTGATCTTGATAGTCCGTGTGTCGTGGATTTGAGATTCAATACCCAGGTAATTATAAAAGGGGGGCCGAGTCTTATCGAAAATAAACCCGGTCCAGAAGATATGTAATCAAGGAGGAAGTGATGCCAAAGAAAGACAGAATTGTCGGAGTTGATCTCGGAACGACAAAGATTGCTGCGATCATTGCGGAGGCAGAGGGTGATGACTTGAAGGTTGTTGGCGTTGGTTCGACTCCCTCGTATGGACTCAAGAGAGGAGTTATTATCAATCTCGAGAAGGCGGTAGAATCAATAAGAAAGGCAGTCGATGAGGCTTCCAGGATGGCTGGGTTTAGGGTCGATTCATGCTATGCGGGTATCTCTGGTTCTCATATTGAAAGCATAAATGCCCATGCAATGATCGCAACATCGAGAATTGGAGGGGTGATTACAAAACGCGATATTGAGAGGGTGATTGAGCAGGCGCAGGCAATTGCATTGCCACTTGATCGTGAGATCATACATGCGATTCCGATTGAGTACATAGTCGATAATGAGCGAGGCATTAAGGACCCAGTGGGAATGAGTGGTGTGAAGTTAGAAGCCGAAGTCCATATTGTCACAGCTGCGATTACATCAGCACAGAATATATATAATGCGCTCGAACGGGCAGGATTGAAGGTTAAAGATCTTGTTCTCCAACCATTGGCTTCGTCGTACTCAGTCTTACAACCAGACGAGATTGATCTTGGTGTATGTTTACTGGATATAGGTGGAGGAACTACTGATCTCGCGATTTTCTACGATGGTGCGATTAGACATACCGAGGTGATACCACTGGGTGGTGGATATATTACAAACGACATTGCAATTGGTATTCGAACTCCTTATAACCAGGCTGAGGTGATAAAGAAAAAATATGCTACACTTTCATTGACATCAGAAGAAAAGAAGGAAAAGATCAAGGTTCCTGGTATCGGAGGTCGAGAGGATCGCTACATTACCAAAGAGACACTTTATTCAATTGTCAGCCCGCGGGCGGAAGAAATCTTGATGATATCCAATAAAGCCGTAAAAAAGAGTGGATTCGCCGATGTCCTTGCAGCGGGTGCCGTCATTACAGGTGGTACCGCTCGCTTAGACAATTTAGCACATTTGGCAGAAGAAGTATTCAATCTTCCCGTCAAGATTGGTATTCCCAAAAAGATTGGAGGCCTTACCGATATTATTCTCGACCCTATTTATGCTACAGGTGTCGGTTTGATTCTCTATGGTTTTGAGAAGAAAAACCAAACACTCATTAAAAGATCAAAGGGGGTTGGAGTAGTTGATATACTCAAGAAACGATTTGAGGATTGGTTCACTAAGTATTTTTAAAAAAGGAGGATATATATGATGGAATTGGTCCAAGAACCAAAATACATTGCACGAATAAAAATGGTTGGTGTTGGTGGGGCAGGATGCAATACGGTTAATTACGCTCTGGGGTATGGTATCGAAGGCGTTGAGACAATTGCAGTGAATACAGATGCCCAGGTCTTGCGGTTGAATATGGCGTCAGAAAAACTTCAGATTGGTCAGAATCTTACCCAGGGTCTTGGCGCTGGCGGTGATCCGGAGATTGGCCGAAAGGCAGGCGAGGAGACACGCGACCAGATCAGAGATGTGCTGAAGGATGCGGACATGGTATTTATCACCTGTGGCCAAGGTGGTGGAACAGGTACTGGTGCATCACCGATAATTGCTGAGGAGGCAAAAAATAGTGGTGCATTGGTTGTTGCAGTCGTGACGAAGCCCTTCGAATATGAGGGAATATGGCGCATGACAAATGCGGAGAAAGGGATAGAAGAACTCTGTCAGGTTGTCGATACTCTTATCTGTATCCCAAATCAGAAGCTCGTCGCTGTATCACCTAAAGAACAATCGATCATCGAGGCCTTCAGAATCGGCAACATGGTGCTCTTTAATGCAATCAAGGGCATTGCTGAGATGATCACCAAACCAGGATTGATAAACCTGGACTTTGCTGATATAAGGACCGTGATGATTGAAAAAGGAACCGCAGTCATGGGATTAGGGATCGCCGAAGGTGAGAATCGAGCGACTCAAGCAGCCCAGTCTGCAATCTCTTCGCCACTGCTCGATGATGTCTCAATCAAAGGTGCACGGGGACTCCTCATCAACATTACTGGCGGACAAAATTTGACACTTACCGAAACGAATGAAGCAGCCTCACTCATCGTTGCAGAGGCAGACAGTCAACCGAAGGTCATTACGGGTGTTGTTGTTGACGAGAATTTTGGAGACAAGGTACAGGTGATGGTCGTTGCAACAGGCATAAAGGAAAAGATTAAAGATGAGTCGATTGATCTTCTGGGTAAGAGAGAAGACTTGGAATTGCCCACGTTCAAAAGAAGAATAGTCAAGAAAGAGGGAAAAGAACAGATCTGTAACGAGAATGATTTAGAGGTGCCCACATTCTTAAGGAGGCAGATCGACTAGTGTTCGTCTATTGATCTCCCTTTTGTTTTACACATTCTTCAATATCGTGTTGAGGAGGAAGTCTCGGGAGTCTGAGGAGGTGGTATGGAGTATGAGTTAGCAATCGTTGGCGCAGGCCCAGCTGGATTGACCGCGGCGATTTATGCTGCACGGTCTGGCCTAAAGGTAGTGATTTTTGAAAGGGCACTACCGGGTGGATACGTTGCTATAACCGACCTCATTGAAAACTATCCAGGGTTTCCAGAAGGCATTAAAGGTATTGAATTGTCGGAAAAGATGAGGCAGCAGGCACAGCGCTTCGGTGCTGAGATTATCGGTGCCGAAGTGAAATCGATCGTCAAATCTGGGGAAAATATAGTAGTAAAGACTGAAGGCATAGAGTATGAGACGCTTGCGGTAATATTAGCGACAGGTACGATACATAGAGAATTGAACATCCCTGGTGAGGATGAATTACGTGGAAGGGGCGTATCCTATTGCGCAACCTGTGATGGTCCACTCTTCAAAGGCAAGGCTGTTGCGGTGATTGGTTGTGGCAATTCGGGACTCCAAGAAGGTAGATTTCTCCTCAATTTTGCTGCTCATATTACATTTATTGAATTTCTATCACATATGACTGCAGATAAGATACTACAAGATATTTACAAGAAAGAGAGAAGGGTAACGTTTTTACTCAACCATATGGCAGTCAGCATCGATGGAAAGGAGCGGGTCGAGGCAATTACCGTAAAGAATCGAGAGACGAATGAGACCGAGAGCATCAAGGTGGATGGTGTCTTTATCTATGTAGGGATGAATCCCTTCTCGCAATTTTTAAGGGGGGTTGTTGATCTCGATGATGGAGGATTTATTAATACCAATGAGAAACTGGAGACCTCTTTACGTGGTGTATATGCCGCGGGTGATATTCGTGCAAAGGAGGTCCGCCAGGTCGTTACTGCCTGTGGTGAGGGGGCAGAGGCAGCAATACAGGCATACAACTATATCGAAACATTAAAAAGATAGTCTTTTTTCCTCTTTTTGAAATGGATTTTTCAATATTTATCTGAAGATAAGGGCGAAACTCTATTTTCCCAGCATCATCACCCCATCCTGTTGACCATTATCTCAACAGTATCGCCTTCTCTACCCTTTTGTAATTGTCACTCTCAAAGTTTATGAAATAGACACCAGCAGGGACTGCGCGACCTTGATTATCTTTCGTGTCCCAGGTCATGTTATAATAACCAGGATCGTGGTCTCCATCTGCGAGCGTTCTCACTAAACGACCTGCTGTATCATATAGACGCACTGTTACTTCTGCCCGCTGTGCAATCTGATAGGAAATCCGTAGTGTTCGCATGCATGGATTCGGAAAGATTGCACTCGATGTAGTATTCACAGGAAGTCCAGTGATACTGATCTCGTCCTCAACACCAGGAGGACCTCCGACGCCAAAGAACTTCATGATCGAATCTAAGAGCACGGCACGTGTTGCGGTAGCATCATCTAAGAGCCCTAACTCGAATGATGTTCCAACAGTTCGAAATCCAAGTGAATCATTTGCCACACCACAATTGTAGTTATTGTCTCCATCATGGAAAATAACGAATGATGCACCACCTGACTTGGCATCAATGTGGTCCATGTAATTGTTCTCGCCGCTATAGGTGAAATTCATACCTGCAGTAAACGTGCCACTCTCACCAACCACTGGACCCATATCACCGTCTCCGTCCCCGGTGGTTTCAATTCCAAAGAGCGGGCCGAAATCATAACCATTCTGAAAAGTCGGATCATAAAACCAGACATCACCACCCTCTAGATAAATCCTGCCTGCGTGATTCTCTAGGTAATCAACTAATGCCGCCGCCTCAGGACTATCATCGGCTATCACATATTTATTCGGAAAGATTCCAACACAGACGAGGACTGCACGATATACACTCAAATCTGGAGCAAGGGATGTGCCGTAGTCACCGATATAGCCTATAGTGCCAAGAATAGAATCTATGTTCATTCCTGGTTGCGGTGTCGGATCCGCATTCCACAGATAGTAGTGTTTCTTACCAACGACGAGGCTGAATTCCAAGGTATCTACATAGGCTCCGGAGACGACCTCAATCTTGAAGTCAATGATGGTCCCTGTTGAGACTGCGCTGCCCAATGTTACCGTGTAGGGGTCTTCTTCATTGCTCGCCTGAGTGCCCGGGTCAATTGAACCAAAATCACCTGAATCGTCATTAATGGTGACATCTGAAGACGAGGTCATGAGGAGCGAGGTAACATTCAATGCCGCTGCACCACCCTCATTCTTAATCGTCACCACCATATCTGCAGTCTCACCCGGATCAAGGCGGCCATCACCATTATTGTCATTAATCACACTCACATCCTGATACGTCAAGACCGGTGCATACACCATGATACTCGGATTGGCTGTCCAGATGCTGTCATTTTCGTCGTGGAATTCAAGGCTGAACTGTATTGAATAGTTGTCAGGGCAACTCCCCAAGACGGTGAATTGATAATAGGGATTAGAGAGTGATGAGTCGTCTGCTGCGATTGTTCCATACCAACTCGAGTCGATGGTTACTATAGCATATGGGTCTGAGGTCGTGAGAGGGCCGTAGACACTGTATGCAGTCTCAATCCCCACATTCTGAGCCCAGATGCCGAGGTCAATGACCTCGCCTGGATTTGCCTGACCATTACCACCTGCGTCATCGATAATCAGAGAGCCCATCACAATGTAAGGACCAGAAGGCGCGACAATAGGTACCGAGCCGAGATAGGGTATCCTGTTGTAGGCGGTAACAGTGATATACATTGTTCCGGGATACAGCGGTATAGGGTCGAAGGTTATGGTAACAGTTCCACTTGCGTCTGTATACCCATGCCCGACGAGTAAAGTATCTATGAAGAGACCGACAAGGGCATCTTGAACACCTGGTACACTGACATCAAAGGTTGTCTGACCAATGAGAGTTGCTGGATCATGATTCACGGTCATTGACTGGGGTGTATCACTTCTGAGCTGTAAAGAGGCATCACCAAAGATGGTCCAGGTCTGTGCCATCTCGACACCATCAGTTCCTCCGCCATAATATTCAATCATGTAGCAAGCACCATTAAAGAAGATTCCTCCAGCAGTATTCTTTTTGTCATGGGTCAAGAGATTGACCGCACCTTCCTGACCAATGCAGGGCGGCACCCAACTTTGACCGATTGAGGACCCCCAATGCACCACAAAGCCATCGGGTTGTTCAACTGTTCCTGCAGTGACTGATGCCTCGCAATAACAATCGGGTCCATCAAAATTACCAACATCGCATGCAACCGAGATCACAAATGGCAACATCCATGGATTGTCTAGAGCGTTTATGTCTGAGATAGTGAAACCACCACCATTACCCCAGGATCCTGTGCTCCCATGGCCAAGGTAGTTGATGATGCCGGTTCCAGCCTCGATGTAACTTTTGATCAACGCACTTGTTCCCCACGGGTCATAACTCTTGTTCACCTCGGTATAGGTGTAGTTCAAGAGTGAATCACGGAGCCAGTTCGTGCGGGTCGAATCTGCATAAGCAGTGCCGCCAGTCTGGTTGCTGGCAACACCTAAGCCAATATGATACCAGTCAGCACCAACCTGCGGCGTTCTTTCATATTCTATTGAGCGGCTCACCTGCTTATCTATATTGATGGCGTAACCATTGCGAGAGCTGAACCGCGATATGAATATATCAGGATAGTAGTCACCGCCAGCAGTGTAGGCATAGACAGGATCAGCATCTTCATTATATGCATCGCCGACAGTACCCGTCGCTGGCACAACCTCATTCCCATCACCAA
>SMTZ1_10000027_pt1 | contig 93412 bp, 101 predicted proteins | sample DeeMarSWOR136_30_FD_25667 | JGI IMG/M metagenome (IMG submission 25667) | reverse complement strand
GGATTGGACTTATTTGAGAAGCAATACTGAAATAAAAATAACTTTTGATCCATCAGATCAAATTCCGCCATTAGAATACGTTCAATCTGATACAGAATCCATTTTTCCTTAATTTTAATTCTATAAAAAAAAAAATAATCAAATGCCAAAAACTCATGGGAATAAAAAAATTACGAACTTTGTCAATCGGAATTTTAATAATCTTAATTTTAATATCATTTTTCACAATCTTTCCAAAATTTTACAATAATACTCTAAAAATTGAAAAAATAAAAGACAAATTAAATAATGATATCACAAAAATACCTAAAACTTCTTCCCTAATAGGAATTATAAATTTAACAAATTATCAGATAAATAATACAGATCATTATCATGGTTCTATTGTTCCAATTTCCGGGAAAATTTATGCACCTTTCCCACCCCCACCACCTTATTTTAATTTATCTGGTTATAATGTAGCAATTTCTATCGATGGGAGTATAGATTACGGTTTTAGTGCCACATCTAATGCATATGGAGATTTTCAAATTAATTATCAAATTCCTTACTCATTTAGTGTCTTTTCAAGTTATAAAATCGAAGTTGAGTGTATCGATGATTTAGGTGATGATTTCATCATTCCTGATAACTTTTTTATTATAAATTTATATCCCCTAGCAAGGTTAAATCTTACTAATTATGAAATCCAAGGTCTTTATCATCCTCATGGTTCAACATTTTCCATTGAGGGAAAAGTATATGATTACTTTAATGATTTAATAGGATTATCTGGCCATTTTGTATCATTATATATTGATGGACAGCTTGAACCTCAATTCAATGATACTACCGATGGAAATGGTGAATTCCAAATTGATTATACAGTTCCTTATGCTTTAGATATTTATCAAGTTCATACTATTGAAGTGAATGTTACTCAACTAATGTTAACTAATGATTTGATAATCCAAAATTCATTTATATTTAACACAAACGCAACTTCAATTTTCGAAATAACCACTTTCGAGTCTGGTCTAAAAACCCCCGGAGAAACTTTTAGTATAGATGGATATTTACGATATGATAATTTATTAGGCGATGGTATTCCAAATAAACAAATAAATTATAATTGGTATAATAGCTCATATATATGGCCACAGCATTCTTTCTTTACAGATTCTTATGGATCTTTTTCAGAAAATATTAGAATCCCTAATGATGTTACTTCTCAAAGAATAAATCTGAATCTTAGTTTTGCAGGGGAATATTTATATATTGAAAAAATAGAGATTCTAATTAATCCAGACATAAAAATATTTTCAGATATTATCTGTATATGGGATATTATATCAAAAGCCACAGAAGGTACAAACCTCCCCATAGAAGGACAAATTATATCACGAAGAAATAGCTCACTTCTAATAAGTAATAGATCTCTTAGAATTTATTATGATGGTAATCAAATTGCTACAGTAAGTACAGATGAAAATGGATTCTTTTCATATGAATATGAGCTCCCAGCTGTTGTTCTAATTAATACAACAGGTATTTTAATTCCTATTCAAGTTCAAGTAATAAATACAGGAGGAGTTACTATTTCAAGTAATGCTTTCATTATAAATGTCACTGCTGCTCCTGCCAACATCCCTTCAGGTCCAGGAGGATTTCCACCATTTTTTATATTTTCTATAATTTTCTTTCCAATTCTAGGAGCAATACTTATAGGTTTAACATTGTATGGTTATCGTTACTATAAAAAACAAGAAAAAGTATCACGTGTAGTTGTTTTGCCATTAGAGTCTAGAATTAAAAATCTTAAAATCCTTAAAGACACTGGAAGATTAGAGGAATCAATATCATATCTGTTTAATGCAATTTATATGGATTTAGTTAATGCAAAATATGGAAGATCAAGAAAGGATAATGAAACAATTAGAGATTTTGCAATCATTTCAGTTAAAGAATTAAAATTAACTCCTGCTACAATTTATCCTTTCATTCAAAAAGTAGAAGAAATAATTTATGCAAGACCTTTCGAAATTACAGAAAAAGATTTTTATAATACTTGTGGTTTATTTTCACCCATATATTTCCAATTAACAGGCTATAATTTTGTTTTATCATTTTAACCAATTTAAATTCAATTAGAAGTACAAAAAATTATATATTCAAAATAAATTATTAAATAAGTTATTTGAAAAAAATTAGAAAAAGGGAAAAATAATGGCAAAAAAGAAAAAGAAAAAACAGGAGCCCGAAATTAATATTAAACAAAGATTTGACAATGTAAAAATACTTGTTGATTCCAAAAGACCAAAAGAAGCAATAGCATATATATACCTTGTATATGATGATCTCATCAATATTAAGTTCAAAAAACCAAGATTACCTTACCAAACTATCCGAGAATATGCAATATCTTGTGTAAATCAATTGGAAAATAAATTAAAACCAGAATCTGTTTATCCGTTTATTAAAAAAATTGAAGATATCATTTATGGTGGAGTTGAGCCCACTACCAAGGAATTAAATTTTGCAATTGATTTATTTACCAATCTATACAAAGATATAACAGGAAAATCATTCTCTTATAAAATAGAGGCATAAAAAGAGTACATAAATTAATTTAAGAATAGAATAAAGAAAATTAAAATGGTTTCAGAAGCAAAAGCCACTCAGAAGAGTCTAAATATTTCAAAAGGAATAATTTTTACTTTCTTTACTATATACTTAATTATTTTTGGAATTTTTATAACTCAATTTACTGTATCGTTTAAGAAAGATCATCCCCAAAATATCCCTATCTACTTTAACTATATTCCTCTATTGTGTTATATTGGTGCTATATTTTGTTTTGCTGGATTCCTTATTTTCCTACGAAATGCAACATCGCAAAAAGTAAGAGAAAGTCAATCACGAAAGAAAATAAAAGCCGGATCAATCTATAAACAAGCTTTATTTTTAATAATATTTATTTTTGCTTTTATTCCTCTATTTTCACCTGTAATAGACGGAGGAGAAAACACTCATAATTTCTCAATATATAATTATGATGGTTATAATGGGTGTTCAGAATTTAAAGAAATGATAGAAGACGATGGATATGATGTAAAGGCAGTCCAATCAAGTTTAAGTGCTACTGACCGACTCGATCGTGATAATATATTATTGGTATTAATGGGTACTAATCAATATTATGATCCTATTTTTGAAATCCCTTACTTTATTGACTTTTTTAATGGAACTAATTCATTATTATTGTGCCATGATCACGGATCTACAAGCACTCTGTTATGGGAAATTTTTATAGCAAATATGCTAGGCATGGCTGGGCGAAATACTGGAGATCTATTTCCTGTGACGTTATTTCCTAATGGGATTTTGCATGATAATTATTCATATGATCCAACTCCAAAATTTCCAGTGATCACTGATTTTGATTATTCTCACCCAACAACATCGGGAATTAATCAGGTAATTTTATCAATCTCTTCATCAGCTGCAGGAGGCCCACTTGTTGAGTATTTTGGATGGGACGTTATAGGATCTGCAAGTGCACTATACAGTTTTGTTGATAAGAATAAGAATGGCAGAGTGGATCCCGATGTTGATGTGTTAGATTTGGGTTTTATAGGAGATTTACTCACTGGGGCTTCAGGTTTCAATGATTTTCCCTCTGATTTATTGAAACTTCCCCTCTACAGTCCATTTACTCCTCATGTTTTTTTAGCTAAAGAGATTGGTAATTCACGTGTATTTGTATCTGCTGATGCTAGTCTTTTTAATAATGAATTAATTAGGGAGCCTGGTTATGACAACGCGGAGTTTGGGATAAATATTATTGAATGGCTTACCTATTATGATGAGGGCATGGATAAAAAGGATTGGTATGTTGTATTCGATGAAGCCCATATTCGCCCTGAAAAATCAAGAGATTTAACTTCTGCAGGTATCTTCGGTTTGGTCATGCAATATATTGTGCATTTGTCTACCAATCCTATTACAGCATGGATATATCCAGTACTTGCGTTTTATACCTTAAAAAAATATCTCCCAAAAAAAGATAAGGAAAAAGAACAAGAAAAAATTGCTGAAGAGGAGGAAAAGAAAGAAGAAATTGCTAGATTTAGAACATCTTCCTTTTTTGCAAAAAAAATTGAAGAATATAAGGATAAGATGAAATATGGATCTGCATTAAAACTGTTATATAGAAGATTAGAAAGAAAATTGCATGGGCAGTTAGGAGGTAGAAAAATAACGACCTCTAATGTAATTGCTTTAATAATTGCTAAAGATCCCTCTACAACTAAATTAAAGATAAGAAGGATCTCCAAATTTATGGATAGGATGTTACTCATTAAGGAAGGAAGATATAAAGTCAGAACCGAACAAGATTTCGAAGAATTATTTTTCGAGATGGGTTGGGTTGTAAATAATATTTAAAAATATAATTATAATTAAAATAAAACATATATAAGTAATTAAAAAATATAAAAAAAAAGTGATTGTATGACAGAAAAAGCACAATATTATGAATCGAGAGAATCACTTGACGTAACTCCAATTCGAGAAATTGCACAAGAAGTTCTTAGTGAAGTATCTAGAGTTATTGTCGGTTATGGGGAAATTCTCCAACAACTTTTTGTAGCTTTACTCGTTAATGGACATGTTTTACTTGAAGGAGTTCCAGGACTAGGAAAGACTGTTATGGCTAAAACATTTGCTCACACTCTTGGAATCAGTTTTCGACGTGTCCAATTTACACCTGATTTATTACCAGCGGATATTACAGGGACTAAAATATTTGATCAAAATGAAGGGGCTTTTGTTCTTCAAAAAGGACCATTATTCGCAAATGTTGTCCTTGCGGATGAAATTAATCGAAGTGCTCCTAAAACTCAAGCTGCTCTACTTGAGGCAATGGCTGAAAGACAAATAACAATTGAAGGTCAGACTCTAATGTTAGAAAAACCTTTTATTGTTATTGCAACCGAAAATCCCGTAGAGATGGAAGGAACTTATCCACTTCCAGAAGCTCAAGTTGATAGGTTTCTCTTCAAACTTTGGTTAGATTATCCAGAAGATACGGAAGAAGTAGAAATTATGAGAAGACAATTATCTGGTGAATCTCCTTCTGTTGATCCAATTACCACAGGTGAAGAAATTTTGGCAGCGCAAAAAATTATGAATCTAGTCTATATAGATGATAGAATTCTAAAATACATTAGAGATATTATAATAAAAACCCGAAATCATCCACAAATCGCTTTAGGTTGCGGTCCAAGAGCCTCCCTTACTCTGATGAAATGTGCTAAAGCAAGAGCGAGCATTTTAGGAAGGACTTATGTAACTCCTGATGATGTCCGAGCGTTGATTGTACCTGCTCTAAATCATAGGATTCTCTTAAAACCAGAAGCAGAACTTGAAGGACTTGATTCAAAAGCAGTTTTAAAATCTATTGTCGAGGAAATACCAATCCCAATTTAAAAAACTCTCGGTTTTTTTTAAAAATTATACAATTGAAAAAACTAGGTGAAAAATTATTTTAGGTGGAAAAGGGAGAAGTCTAATCTTATTTGCTGTTTTTTTTCTAACAGCTGGATTTGCATTTGTAAATTATTTTCTATTATATTTTGGGATTCTTTTACTATTTAGTACAATAATTAGTTTACCTATTTTCCACTACAAAATGAATGTAGAAGAATTAAGAGTTCATAGAGAATTAGAAAAAGAAAAAGTATTTCGAGACGATTTTGTTCATATTAAAGTCATTATTGAGAATATAGGTAGAAATAGTTTTGATTTTCTTGAAATCAGAGATCAATACAATCCCCAACTGTTCAGACGAATATTAGGTGAAAATTTTATTTCAACTCGAATTGGTCCTAAAGAAATAATTAAATTTTCTTATGTTCTTGAGCCAAAAGTAAGAGGGGAATATGCAATTGGACCATTATCGATAACCATTAAAGATAGATTAGGTTTTAATTCATTAGAAAGAATAGTTCCTGACAGTATTACAGATATTCTCATTTATCCTCCTTATGAGGATATTAAAAGAATAGAGATATTGGGTTCGAAAAGGTCACTGAATTTAAATTATGGAGTACAAAGATCAAAACAAAAAGGATTGGGTTCAGAATTCTACGGAATGAGAAAGTATGTTTTTGGTGACCAGTTTAGATTAATTGATTGGAAAGCAAGTGCAAGATCGCAACAATTAATTGTTAAAGAATTTGAAACTGAAAGAGATGTTACAGTAATGGTTTTAGTCGATTCATCAGAAACTATGGCAGGAGGGGCAATAGAAAATACCAAATTTGAATATGCAATAAGGGCATGTATGTTATTAACTAAAGTAGCTTTAACAAGAAGAGATAATGTTGGTATTTTTACTTTTTCAGATAAAAAAAATTTTAATTTCCTAAAACCAAATGGAGGAGAAGAACACTTTTATCAAGTTTTAGATTTTGTGGCAAGAGTAAAACCAGAAGGGAAATGTAAGATGGTTGAGGCTATGGAATTTTTTACAAGGCGATTTCAAAAAAGAAGTCTTGTTTTTATTCTCTCTGATCTTGAATCAAATCCCAAAGATATTATTGAAGCAATTAAAAAACTAGTACCCTTTAACCATACTATTATTTTAATTAATCCATTTAGTCCATGGTTCGAAATTCATGAAATAGATCTCTCATCAACAGATAAAGCCTTAGCAGAAGCTATTAGTGAAGAAATGATGGAGCATATATTAGTTATCAAACAAGATCTTCGAAATCTTGGAGTAAATATTGTTACCTGCGGACCAGATGATATAATGAATCAAGTTTTAAGTAATTATATGGAGGCAAAGAAAAAGGGGAGGGCGTATTAGAAAATGGTTCGATATTATTTATTAACTTTGAAAATAATTAGCTTAGCAATATTTATTTGGCTTTATTACATTTTCCTTGCACAAATATTTCATTTTAATGAAGTAATAACCACTGATACAGATGAGTATGTTCTTCTTTCCTTTATTGAAGCTATTAGAAATGTATTTTCCTATTTAATTTACGGTTTTGGGTATATTATTGCGTTACTATTTATTATAGCTACTGTTGGTTATGTAGGTCGTGTTTATGGTAATACTTATATGTATGATTTTATAAGGGTATTTTTTGAGAGATACATAAGTAAATGGTTTGCAATTTCTACCCCTCAATTAAGTAATCTTCCTAATCTAATAACGGATGAATTACAGATTCTTCTTAATGATTTTTATTCATTATCTTTTCAGATTTTGTTTATTGCTTCAATTTATTATTCAATTCGGGCTATATTTAAAAGTGATCCAAAAACTAATTTCTTGGCTATTGGTTCGGTTATTATGATGATTATTATTCCATTAATGATTTTTGGTTTTAGAGATATGTTACATCTACTAAATATCTCAATTCCATACTTGGAGAATTTGCCAAATCCCATTGATGAGGTTTTAGATGAAATTCCAATTGAAAACTTTTTTGAATTTATAGCAAGCCCAGTTATTCTATTTGCAATAATTTCGTATATTTATTTAGAACTAGCTTTTCAAATTGATTATACTGATATAGTTACAAAACCATCGTTAGAAAGAAGTGAAAGATTGGAAGCTCAATTGAGTATTTTGGCAAGAGAATCATATTACGTTAATGCGAATGTTGAAAAAATTAAAGAGGAAGCGAAAAAGAAATTAGCTGAAATTGAAAAAGGAGAAGAGGAAAGATTAGCAATAGGGAAACTTTTTGCAAAAACAGGGAAACGATTCTCATATGTAAAGGAAATGATTGAAAGAAAAAAGTTAGAAGAAGAAGAGAAGAAATTAATAACAGCAGCTTCTAAAACAAGAAGACTTGGTAGATATGTAGATCGATTATTTCGGGAAGATCCTGAATCCCGAGACACATTAACAGCAAGTAGTTCGGCTCCAAGAGTTGGAAATTTAGCATTATCGACTATAATTAACTTTACTTACCGTATTATATTGCTATTAATTATTAGTTTCATTATCATTCATCCAAAATGGATTTTGGGTACTGTTATCCAATTACCTCCTGCGATTACAGAAAGTGTAGCTATGTATTCCCCTGAAGCTATAATTATTCTTTTACTTCCAATTATGCTTATTTTCCCTGTGATTTCTCAATTGATTTCTTTTATAAAGCATAGGAATTTAATTATTCGTCTAAAGCAAGAAGGAAGAATTAAAGAGATTCTCACATCTGTAGGTGATTATGTTATAAAGGAAGAAGCAAAAGAATTAGGAGAAGAAAAAATAGAAGAACTCGCTGCCGAATCTACATAATTAAGATTGTTTTAAAGATTTATTACAAACTGTGCTAGTTTGATTTTCTTATCTAAATTTGTCATTAATGTATCAAAACAAAAAGTTTTTACACCCAGTCTTTCAATTTTATCTTTTAATTTACTATCACGACTGTCTATAACAAAATGACCTAAAATATCTTGATAAAACTTTGCAACTCCTACACAAGAAACCTCGAATCCCTTGAATTTCATCAATTTATCCGCTGGTCCTTTTACAGTAGATCCTTGTATTATTGGACTTACTGCATACACTTTATTTTTAAATTTTGAAAGTATTTCTTTCATCTTTTTCACTTTCAGAATTGTACCTATTGATACAATAGGATTTGAAGGGCAAATTAATATTTTTTCTGCTTCTTTCATATATTCTAATGTTCTTTTAATAGGGTTTGCCATTTCAATTCCTTTAAATTCAATATCCAAAATTTTAGGTTCACAACGATATTTAATAAAGAATTCTTCAAAGTGGATTGTTCCAAATACAGTTTTTATATATGTTTCAACATCCTCATTACACATAGGAATTATTTCAGGTTCTACTCCTAAGTTTTGGCATATCTTCTTTGTGACATCGGCTTTGCTTAATCCCTGCCGAAGTAAATCTGTACGGTAAATGTGGATTGCTAAATCCTTATCTCCAGCATTAAACCATCCTGATTCATAAAAAATCTTTAAAATATTTAAACAATTAAATGTGTCATCTGCAAATCCCCACCCTTTTTTTTTATCAACCAAATTAGCAAGAGTATAAGTGATTATATCTATATCCGGACAGATTTTGAGACCAAATAATTCAATATCATCTCCAGTATTTACGATAATTTTTAATAATTCTGGCTCTACAACATTAACAAGTCCCTCAATAAATTTTGCTGCTCCAACTCCTCCAGCCAATACTAAATAATTTTTTTTTGACATATATCTCTTTTTTCTTCAAATTTTAGGTTTATATACAATTTCAGATAAATTTTTTCGTGCTGGGGCATTTAAAGTTTTATTTGGGTATCCTACAGTAAAAAATGCCATTGGAATATAAGATTCAGGAAGCTTTAAAGCATCTCTCACAACTTCTTTTGCAAATAAAGGTGCGCAATACCAACATGCAGCTAGTTTTTCTAATTCAAAAGCCAAAAGTAAATAAGTCGCAGAACAACTTATGCTCTGGACACCTAATACAAATTCATTTTGATTACGTTCCAAATCAGGATATATTTCTAAATCTTTCTTATCTAAACATAACAAGATCAAAATAGGAGCTTTATAAAATCTATCTTTAGTTTTATTTTTTTTTTTCTCAATAAATTCCTTGGACTTACCATCTTTGATCAAATCTCTCTCTAATTTGTTATTCATCTTTTCAATTAATTTTTCACGGATTATGCCCTTTTCAATAATTACATAACGCCAAAACTGCCCATTATGGGCACTAGGAGCCCATCTAGCAAGATCAATACATTTTTCGATAAGTGATTCATCTACCTTTTTTTCTTTAAATTGCACTTTGTAACTTCTTCGATTTCTAAGGATTTGTTCAAGATTTCTTACTCTGAATAAATCAATTTGTTTTTCTCTTAGAATTGGAGTAATACTTGTGTGGTATTTTAATTCAAAATTATATCCTCTTATTATTACTATTGGAATTCCTTCATTTGTTTCACCCATGACCAACTGTGCTGCTGATGCTAGATTGTCCGCTTGTCCAACTATTGTCGTTTGAAGAGTATAGCCGAATAAATCTTTTTCCCCTCGTTTATCTAATATGGGGCTCATCCCTGAAATACCAAGAGCTACTCCAACTGAACCAATTCTAAATGGTCTTCCAAATGAATCTGAAATAATGATAGCTACATCTTTATTAGTAATTTTTTTCAGCGAATTCCTAATTTTTTCAGCCTCCTTGTCAGAATTTTTTGGTAATAATGAAACATTTTCTTTACCATTGACATTTGACTTATCAATTCCAGCATTAGCACAAACAAAGCCATGTTTAGTCTCAGTTATTAGTACATGTTCAGCATGTATAATTTCTTTAGACTCATCCAAAATAATTTGAATAAGTTCAGGATTTTTAATTGGCAATCCTTGAGTTTTAGCTTTTGGCTTAATGGTTTTATATAAATCTAATGCTTTATCACTGGGCGTAATATCATTTAAATTTTTTATTTGTCCACTACTTTTAGATATTATTGTCTGAGCTATAACAATAATATCACCATCCTCTAGAGCTAGATTATTTTTTTTCAAAGCCTGAAGGATGATCTCGGAAATATTATCTCCCTCTTCAATTAAAGGAATATTTTTCAATCCAATTAAATTAATTTGATTATTATTAATTAAAGATCACCTTTTCAAACGTATAAATATCTTTTAATATCAGATTTTTTACTTTCAGCGTAGTGTTCAAATTTTTGAGGTATCGCACAACACGCAGAAAAAAATTTGAATTGGATGTTAGGGTAGATTTTCTTTATCCATTCTAACGTTTTTTTAGAAGGTATTTCAATTCGGGTTATTCCTGCTTTTATTGCATATTTTTCAACTTCTAATTTTATCTTTCCTCTTGGTCTCATACACCCTAATGAAATCTCTGTTTTAGGAAAGATAAATCTTGTAGTAGCTATAACTTTTGCTACATCAACAGGTCTGGGTGTAGCAAATTTAACTTTACCTTTCTTTGGGGGAATAAGAACAATTATTACTATTAAAGAGGGATTAATCCCCGAATTCTTTATAAATTTTATAGAATCTAATTCTTTATGTAGCTTACCATAATATAATCCAATACATATATGAGGAACGATATTTAAATTATATTTTTTCAACAAATTTACCGCTTTATTATATTCTTCCAATTCTACATCTAAGTGATAAATCTCTTTTACTATCTTATCATCCATATTAATATCAAAGGATATTATATCCACTTTCGCATCTGCAAGTTTTTCAGCTGTTTCTTCATTTAATAATCCCGTATGAGTATTAATAATTAAATTTGTTTCTGATTTTACTTTTTTAATCGTTTCTAAAAATCCTAATATTGGTACTGAGCCATTTCGTTCACTTCCCCCTGAGATTAAGGCTCCTATTCCCCCAGATTCATACAATTCAAATAAGAATCTTTCTAAATCATTATCTGACAAAATTTTTTTCATTCCTTTTAAAAACTTCTTATTGCAATGCTCACATTTCAGAGCACATTCATCTCCAGTTATACTTATTGCTGGAAATCTTTTATTGGGACTGTATACCTTTAAAATATTACCAAAATTTCTTATAGTATTTTTTTGAGCAAGTTCAAAGAATTTTCTCAAAGATTTATTTTCTAAATTTAAAAATGTTGAAAAATCCTTCCAAGATGCTGTTCCAGCTTTTATTCGAATATATACTTTTTGTATTTTACTCATACTTTTTCAACCAATCTGAACTTGAATATTTTTCTTTTACTAACTTCTCAGCAAGTTTTAACTCATCATTTGTGAAAATTCCATCTTTTAGTTCGAATTCTAAAGTATTTTCAAACCCCCTTCTAAGTGAATTAATTAGTATTTGCTCATCATAATTTTGTAATTGATTTTTAATTCCAATACATTTTGCTCTAACCGATTTAACCATTCTTGACTTTCCTACATTTTCGGGAGCTCTTAACACAGAATACATTAGTTCTGGATCAATTTCTAATAAAATTGTACCATGCTGGAGGAGATGCCCTTTTTTCCTTACTTGAGCATTTCCTGAAAATTTTTTTCCATCTAATAAGAGTGCTGGACAATGAATTACATCTTTTTCAGTTTTCAATCCCATAATATTTAAACCCGCAATAATACCTTGAGTTATAATTTCAAATTGTTCTATCACTCTTTTTGCTCCTAGATTCTCTAAAAATTTTATTGGACAAACAAGTGAATATGTAATTTCTCTAAATTCATCATGAAAAACTGCCCCTCCCCCTGTTATACGTCTAATAACATTGAATCCTTTTTTTTTTGCATATACAATGTTAATTTCAGCAGAAAGGCTTTGATTTCTTCCAATACTAGCAGTCGATGGTTTCCATTTATAGAATCTTAAAGTGTATGGTGATTTATTTTCTATAACCATTTTTAGGATAGCCTCATCAAGAGCCATATTCCAGAATCCACTTCCTACTGTTAATGGTAAAAAACGCCAATTATTCATTTTATGCAATGACTTTTAGTAATTTATTATAAATTTCCTTTTTTTCACTTTCAGTTAATTTTCTTGGGTAATTATAAATAGGACCTGATGGCTTTGAAGTATAGTATGGGCGATTACAACCAGGACATCCTGAAGTTAAAAAAGCATCAGTATAATTAACAATATATTCTAATTCTGGTTTATCAATATCAATTTTTATAAGATTCCCTTTCTTATTGAACTTGAAATCGTTTAAGCTTTTGTTTTTATTAACTATAAGATATCTTCCAAGTTGTATTTTTCTAAAACTCATAATAGATGGTTGGTTTTTAATTTCTAATTTTGTTCCTCTTATTGGAGTAAATGCAAAAAGTGATACAAGAATTTTTAAATTGTTTAACTGTTCAATTCTTTCGATTACATCTTTTTCTGTTTCGCCTAACCCTATAATTATGTGTGTACTTACATTACCTTCTGAGAAAATTTCTAAAGCTTCTTTTAAATTTTCCATATGTTCATTCCAATTATAAGGACCATTTACTTCTTCGCCTTTAATTTTATTAAAAATTTCTGGAGTGGCACCATCTAAAGCTATACCTATTCTCTCAACTCCAATCATTTTTAATTGTTTTAGTTTTTCTTTCGTCATAGGAGGAATGGCAACCGAGATAGGTATATTTGTATTCTCTTTAACTTTTATTACGATCTCTCTTAAATCTCTAAAATTTTCTTGATAATTCAAAGTTTGAACGCATATCCTTTTAAATTTAATAGTTGAGTTTAAATTTCTCAAGTGTATTAAAAAATCTTTAAATTTAAATATCGGCCAACTTACTCGAGACAACATTTCCTCTGAACTTTTTGAGGAACGTGCTTGTGGACAAAAAGCACAATTTGCGGTGCAATGCCCCGATTTATAAGTCATAATATAACAAGTAGATGGTGAATCTTTGAATTTTGGTATTGAACCCAACTCTAAGACAGAAGCAGTACCAATGGAAATTCTAATTTTTTCAATAGACACTACTTTCACTAGTCAAAACCTAAAATTAAGTTTTTTTGCTTCTAATTATAATTTTTTTGTCATAATAATTATTTCTATCTTAAGAAATATCAGAATTTACAGAATATAAGTATCTACGTAAATAATTTATTGAATCAATAATTAAAATATTAAATAAACTCTACATCCCTTAATTTATAAGGAGTGTTAATTTGCTATGGCTGAATATAACCCAGAAAAAATAGAAAAGAAATGGCAGCAAAAATGGGAAGAAGACAAAATATTTGAAGTGAAAATCGATAATCGGAAGAAATATTATGTATTAGAGATGTATCCATATCCTTCCGGTAAACTTCATATGGGGCACCTTAGAAATTATACTATCGGTGATTGCTATGCTCGATTTAAAAGAATGAACAACTTTAATGTGTTATATCCTATGGGTTATGATTCATTCGGTATGCCTGCTGAGAACGCAGCTATTGATCACGGGATTAATCCAGAAGAATGGACAAATAAGAATATAGAGACAATGAAAAGTCAACAAAAAAGGATAGGACTTTCATATGATTGGACAAGAGAAATTTATAGCCATGATCCTAACTTTTATAAATGGGATCAATGGTTTTTTTTAAAGATGTTAGAAAGAGGCTTAGCATACAGACAAGAAAGTTATGTTAACTGGTGTCCAAAATGCATTACTGTATTAGCCAACGAGCAAGCACAAGGAGGTAGATGCTGGAGATGCAACTCTATCGTAGATCAAAAATTTCTAACGCAATGGTTCCTTAAGATAAGAGATTATGCTGAGGAATTACTTGAAGGCTTAGATCTTGTTGACTGGCCTGAGAAAGTTAAAATAATGCAGCGAAATTGGATTGGTAAATCAGAAGGCACAATTATTAAATTTCCCATTATAGGAGAAGCTGAGACTATTGACATATTTACGACAAGACCTGACACACTTTATGGAGTTACATTTATGGTTTTTGCTCCTGAACATCCTTGGGTTCGTAATTGGGTGAATGGAACAGAATATGAAGGCGATTTCAATAGATTATATGACGAAGTAATGCATCAAGACAAATTTGCTCGTACTGATATTGAAATCGAAAAAAAAGGTATGTTTATTGGAAAGTATACCATAAATCCGATAAACAATGAGAAGGTACCAATCTTTATAGGAAATTTCGTTATATATGAATATGGTGCAGGAGCTGTTATGGCTGTACCTGCACATGATCAAAGGGATTTTGAATTCGCGAAAGAATATAATATTCCCATTAAAATTGTAATTCAACCGCATGATTACGAGTTGAATTTGACCAAAATGAATCGAGCCTATGAAAGTGATGGAATTCTAGTGAATTCAGAAGAATTCAATGGGATGGAAAATCAATCTGCGATTAATGCTATAACTGAAAAATTAAATAGAATTAATATGGGATATAAAACTATAAATTATAAGCTAAGAGATTGGGGAATTTCACGTCAACGCTATTGGGGCTGTCCTATTCCTATTATATATTGTGAAGCGTGTGGATTAGTACCCGTACCATATGCAGATTTACCTGTTTATTTACCAAAAGATGTAACTTTCACAACGACCGGTAACCCCTTAGGAACTAGTGAAACTTTTATTCGTGCAAAGTGTCCTAAATGTGGTAAATTCGGAAAACGAGAAATTGATACAATGGATACATTTATTGATAGTTCTTGGTATTTCTTTGCTTTTTGTGATCCACCTTCTATTGAATTAGAAAATCCTTATGACAAGGATATTATAAATTATTGGGGCAATGTAGATCAATATATTGGAGGTATAGAACATGCTATTATGCACTTAATATATGCGAGATTTTTCACTAAAGTTGCACGAGATCTAGGTCTGCATAAATTTGATGAACCATTCCAATCTTTACTCACTCAAGGTATGATTAATAAAACTCAGCCCTATTGTCCTAACTGTAATGTCTTTCTTATGAAACCTGATTTAAAGCAAATGAAGTGCAAAAAGTGTGGCAATACTGATCTTATCCAAAAATCTGTAAAGATGAGTAAAAGTTATGGAAATACTGTAGATCCAGGTGAAATCATTGAGAAATATGGTGCAGATTCTGCGAGATTCTTTATATTGTTCGGTGCAAGTCCCTCATCAGGATTAGAATGGTCTGATGAGGGTGTGGATTACGCTTATAGATTTATTAATAACGTTTTTATACTTTTGTCTCAACCTCCAAAATTAAGGAAGAGTCTAACTATCAGAGATATATTAATCCAATATTACTTAAATAAGACAATAAAGGAATTTACAGAAAATATGGAGAAACTTGCAATCCGAAAAGCTGTAAATAATATAATTCAATTTACTTCAGAATTGAGTAAATATAAAAATGAAGGTGTTAAAAAAGAGATTTTTAATGAATGTAAAGAAAAATTGGTTTTATTACTTCATCCGATAATTCCTCATATAACAGAAGAAATCTGGGAAAATATGGGTAAGAGAGGTTATATAAGTATAGCTAAATGGCCTCAATATGATGATAATTTAATAACAGAAGAAATTGAATATAAATGGAAATTAATGCATAATCTCATGGATGATATTAATAATATCAAATTAGCTACAAAAAAAGAAACCTTAAATAATGTATCACTAATAATTGCTGATCAATGGAAATTTGAATTCTATATAAAATTGATGTCATTAGTAGAAGAAACAAAGAATCAGGGAGCAATTATGAAAAAACTAATGGAAAAAAGCGAATTTAGAAAACACAGTAATGAAATTAATAAAATAGTCAATAAAATTTTGAAAAATGTAGGAAAATACCAAGAAATTAAAATTGGACAAAAGGAAGAATATCAATTTTTAAAGGATATTAAATCAATTATTGAGAGTAAATTTGAATGTAAAGTTAATATTATTTTTGAAAAAGATTCAAATGATAATAAGGCCACACAAGCTCTTCCAGGTAAACCCGCTATTATCATTATCTAATCTAACCATAGATCTGATAGATTTTATAGTTACTAATTGATCATCGCTTTCTCTTATTAACAACGAATTAAATAAATTATTTTAAAGTTAAAAACTTTAAATCTTATTAAAATATCTCTTCAATTTACTACTTAATTGAATTATTAATTTTTTTTCATTATATGACAATATATGAGTTAAGTATTATTTCCACCACTGGTTTCCCTTATTTTAATATCATAATAAAACCAATTCCTGAGGGCGTGAAAGTTTTTCTTAGGTTCTTTGATTTTTCTGAGGATAAATCGATGGTTCAAGAAAAATTAGATTTAAAATCGAAATTTGATCTTACAGCTGGTTTGATATCGGCATTATTCGAATTTGCTCGTAATATCGATAAAAAAATAGAAATACTTGAATTTAAAGCAAAAAAAGAAAAGAAATCAGAAATAACTGATATAAATATGATTCAGCGTAAAGGAGATGTATTAATTACTGCACAAACAGAGTCTTTTCTCTTTCATAAATCAGTTAAGGAAAAAATAAAATTGATCTATTATAATTTAATATTCCCTAAAATTCCTCTTGACTCAGCTGATTTAATTGTAAAATTCGAAGAGAGTAAGATCATAAACATCTTAACTGATTCTGAGGCAAGGAAGCACTTATCAAATCATCAAAACGAGATTAGGCGTTTAGCTAACGATTTTCTGATTGAAATGAAAGATTATGGATTATGGGGGATATGTATCACATCATTTGATCTTTCACCCTTAACTGTATTTGGCAAGAAATACTCCTTAGATGATGTAAATGAAATATTACGACATATTGGAAATATACCAGAAATAGTTCCATTTGAATGGATCTATAGAGAATCCTTTTTATCCGAAGAATCAGTTCGAGTGTGTGTTATCAAATCAGGAGTAGGTCCTACTGTAGAAGCTATACTATTTGAACCTTATTTTTATCTACTATTTGCAGATCCTCAAAGCTATTTTGGTGAATTTCCTGAAAAATTGACCTCTTCTTTTAACAAAATTTTGGGATGATTGATTATTTTTCATTTTGGAACTATAATACATATCTAATTGATGGATTTTTTTGCAGCATTTATTATCTCAGCAAAAGAATCTGCCTTAAGTGAAGCACCACCAACTAATCCTCCATCAATATTATCTTTATTGAATAGTTCCTGTGCGTTTTTAGGATTAATTGATCCTCCATACTGTATTCTCACGGAATTTGAAACCTCCTTATCAAATTTTTTAGCTAATAATTCTCTTATAAAAACATGAATTTCTTCTGCTTGTTCGGGAGTTGCAGTTTTCCCAGTACCAATAGCCCATATTGGCTCATATGCTATAACGGTTTCCAACATTTCATTTCTATTTAGGTCTTTAAATGATTCATTCATCTGAAAATTTATAATTTCTTTAGTTTTTCCCATTTCTCTTTCTACTAAATGTTCTCCAATACAAACAATGGGTTTGATTCCTATCGATAACGCTTTTTTAAGTTTTTTATTAATTAGTGCATCTTTTTCCAAGAATATATCTCTCCTTTCACTGTGACCAAGAATCACGTATTCAACTCCTATTTTTTTTAAAAATATGGGTGAAATTTCCCCAGTATAAGCCCCTTGATCTTCAAAGTACATATTCTGAGCCCCTAATTTAATATTAGTATTTTTTAGGATTTTGTAGGCACTTGTTAAAGCTGTAAATGGTGCAGAGATCACAATATCAACACAGTCAACCTCTCTAATTTGAGGAATCAATTTTTCCAACATTTCTCTCGATTCTTTTGGTATTCCTAGGTTCATTTTCCAATTACCACCAACTATAGGCTTCCTCAACTTAAAAGACCTCTTACTCTTAATAAACAAATATTATGTACAAATCTTTAATAATACAATTAAGGTATAAAATCTATAAAATTCTAACGGAAAATTCAAAAAATTTGTTTAATAAGTAACCAGAATAAGACTATTCAGATCTTGGTAGTTTTTCTGAAAGTTTAGTTGCTTTTAGCAATTTTTGTATTTCACTAATATCTGGAGAAATTATCTCTGGTAAACCCAATTGAGAGCGCCTCCTTTCTATTGCTGGTTGCATTGGAATGGCCTTGCCATTTTCTAGAACCATCGATGCTTGACCTGTATAATGTGTAGGTGCTTCTCCTCTTTCTACACTCATATTTTTTAATATCGTAAAGATTTCAGTTAATTCCACTTTTTGTGGGCAAACTTCATCACATGTATCACAAACCGTACATCCCCATATATTGAAAACATTTTTAGGTCCAAAAATCTTCTCTTTTAGTCCTAAGAGAGCGTCTAAAATTAAGCGTCTTGGATTATATCTCCCTTCTGTAACTTGGGCTACTGGACACGCTCCACTACATGTAGCACATTGATAACAATATGCTAATGTAGTCCCAATATCGTTACCAAGTATTTGGTTTCTAAAATCAAAATCTATAGTTGCCATTTTAATAAATCAGTTTTTCTTAATATTATGTATTATAACTTATATTAAATTTTAAAATTAATTTTTTTGAAAATTAGTTTATTAATAAATTATTGACTATTCAAGATTAGATTTATTCATCATTAATCTGAGACTTTTGCATCTAATTTCTAAATGTAAAGAATATATGGAATTGAAAATTTGGTTATAATAAAAAAAAAATATGATATATTATTATTATTATAATGTTACAATATTATAGTTGGAGATGAATATTTGTGAATATCGAAGAATTAAAGAAATTTGGTATCGAAATAACAGATGAAATGAAAGAAGGAAAGGTTGTAGTCGATGTATATACTACTTGGTGTGGACCTTGTAGATTTTTAAGCCCGATACTAGAAAAAATGAAGGAAGAGGGATTAATTGAACTAATAAAAGAAGATTTAGACAAAAATAGACCACTTGGTGAAACTTTTGGAATTACAGCTATACCCACACTCCTTTTCTTCAATAATGGGACATTAATAAATCATCCAATAGAAGTTCAAGGACAATTATTAGTTAGAAACGGAATGATGGTTGGAGCAGCAGGAGAAGAAGTTATTAGAGAAATCATTGAAAAAATGTAAAATATTTCTTCAAAATTTTAAGATAAGCTCTATTATTATTTCAATTAATTAATTAACTCATCTGATTAAATTTTGATTTATAAATACAAATATTTTATTTAAATTTATTATAAGGTTTTTTACTTCTTCCAAGAAAACATACTAATAATCTATTAATTTGATTAAAAATTTTTTATTTAATGAAATTTTTTCAATAAGTAATTTAAAAAAAGATTGGAAAACCTGAAAATGAATTATTCTAGAAATGAACTAATTCAAACGGAAGCGACAATGAATCAAATGAGAAATTCTATCTATGGTTTAGCACGCTTCATGGAAAAAAGTGGAATTTCAAATTTAACAACAAAATTAAGACAAATGGGGCAAAACATCGCAAGAACATATATTAATTATTGGAAGCCTACTAATAGTATATCTGTTTCTAATATAAAAGATGTTTTAACGACAACTTATCAATTAATATTGAACAGCTCTGTCTCTATTGAAATTAACGATGTTGACAATTTAATAAGTGTTCAAGACTATAAATGCGCTTTATGTAAGTATCATTATAACGATATTGAAATTGCGGGGTGTGAAATCATAATTGGAATGATATCTGAACTTATTTCAATTATTAGTAAAAGCTCTAATAATTCTGAAGCGATTTTTTTGGAACCATTTGAAGTTAAAGACTCTCGGGCTTACGGAAATAAATCTTGCATTCATTTATATAAATTCAAAATAGGAAAGGGAGATTAAGAATGGGAGCTTTCCAGTGGTTAATGAAAAAAATAACTAAAGCATTTGGACGATCTACTAATGCACTCTTTTATACTCTACTTTATAGAGAAGTTCTTAAAGAAATAAATGATATCACTAAAAATGAAGAGAAAAGTTTAATTGTGTTAAGAGAAATTGGAAAAAAAGCGGCTAATGAATCATGTGAGCGCCATTCAGCAGTCTTTAAATTTATGCCAGGAAATCCAAAAAAAGTTTTAGAATATTTCGAGATTCTCTGGGTTGTAGTTTTTGGAAGGGAATTAGAAAATTTTTCATATGAAGAAAGCCCTAAAGAAGGTTCAAAATACAATGATTACGTTTTAAAAATTGAAAAATGTCCAATATGTGCGGGATATGGTCAAGATACTGAAGATAGTTTTGATTTTAATAAAATTAAAGATGAAAAAGCAGAAGGTTTTGCCTGTGGACTCTGTGGTATGTTAGAAAGTGTTGCTAATTTCATCTTAAAAGTAAAAAGAAGCGATTATCGAATAGAAATTGTTGAACAACGATGTATTGCTAAAGGAGATGACTGTCTTCAATTTATTTGTAAAATTTATGATTATATAGAATGGAAAGATTTAATGAATTCGAAAATTAAAGAAAGAATTTCATTAGGAGTTTATTTTGATGAAGGAATTGAAGAAGAAATAGAGCAAGAAACTAAACTAGATATTTTAGATAAACTTCAAGATGTAATCTCTATTGATAAAATAGAAGAATATATTGATGAGCCATTAGAAAGTATAAAAGAAAGAGTTTCTGAAATCATTAAAGACAAATTAAATATGGAACCTGAACATTTCTTTGACTATTTTAGAAATTATGAAGATGATATGATTAGAATAATTGGATACTTAGGAACTCATTTACTGAATGAGTATGGAGGGTTATTAGAAAAAACACTAAAAAATGAATGGTTCGCAAAGGTTCTTGGATACGTTTTTAAACAATTAAAAGAAATGACGCTATTATTCATTCCATTAGATGTTATTCGTGATTATAATCAATTACTAGTTAACTTTTTGGATGGATTAGCACCGGAGGAGATGGTTGAAAATATTAAACAATTTACAGGTAAAGATACAATAAATTATCTTTTTGAGGGTATTCAAATGGCGCTTGAAAATTTAGGTATTGATTTTACTGAACTTAGAGATAATATATGGGAAGAATTAAAAGCAGAACGCGAGAATGGTTTAATTCCTTCAGAAGCTTCGACAATAGAAAGAACTCGTGAAAGAATCCCCCAATTTATTAATATAATTCAAGAGATCCTTATGGTTATTAATGATATTCTTACCTTACCTATAAGGGTGCTAATCTCTGAAAGTCATTATGGTATAAAAACAGCAATTAATTCAGTTGTTTCTGAGGAAGAAGGTTTATATGGTTCTATTAAGGGACGTTTTGATAACATTTTTGATCAAATTCAAGAAATTAGAAAGTAATATATATCATTTTCTCACACTATAATTTTGATTTTTCTTTTTCAGCGTAATATATCTCATAAAACCAGCTAACAATGTATTGAAAGAAAAATCTTTCCCTTAAAATGTCATAGTGAGATTTTTCTTTTAAACTTGTTAATTTTGCTATGTCTTCTGATTTCAACAATCCTTTCGCAACTAAATTCATTCGTGCTTTATATTGATCCATCATTTTTATAGGTCTTAATATTACTTGAATAGCATTCGTAATCTTATTTACCAAACCATTGACTTGATTATCCGAAAAATCTTGATATTCGCTATCCTCAATTAAAAAACTTTTTATATTATATAATATGGAATCCTTGCTGAAATAACTTATAGATTCTTCTTTATTTAATGCATCTATAAGATAATTTAGAATTTTTTTAATTATAATTTCTTTAATATTCAAACTATTCATTTCTTTTCCCAGTTTATCAATAAATTGGTTTTTCAAAAATTTTTTAAATTTTATTATTATAGCTTTATTTTGTTTGCTATCTGAACAAATCTCAACTACCTCCCCTTTAGGTGTTGAATAAGTAAAACCAAGACCCTGTGGTCCTAATCCCCCAAGAAGTACCATTGATAGACTATAAAAATTATAGTTATTTTTATCTAAAATTTTATCAAAGTTTTTTAAAATATTTTTTGGAGAAACAAGATGTTTCTTAGTTTCGTGATATTCATGTTCCTCTTCAGTGTCATAATAGAATGTTCTGTATTTATATTTATCACTAAATTCTATCAATTCTCCGTGATTTGAATTATTTTCTCCCTTAATTTCAATTTGATTCTTATGTGTTGTATAATTTTTTTTAAAAACTTTTACAAATTGTTCAATAGGGCTTAAATACCTAACACTAAGTCCATAAATAGAATATTGATTAAAGAAAATATTTTTAATATAATAGACCAACCCCTCCTGATCTGGAAAATATGAAATTTGACTATTTATAAAATATTCATAAAGATCTCGAGGAATTGTATTATATATATAAAATATAAAAGCATTAGATACTTTTCCAAATAAATCAAATAGATTTGCCAAAAATAATTTATCCTTCTTTATATTCTCAAGAATTAATATTTCATTTTCAGATAAATTTCTATCTAGTAAGTTAAATTCATTGCAAAATTTTAATATATTTATTATATCACCTAATGCTGAAGTTTGATATCCATTTGATACTTTATCCGTACAGTTTAGAAGCAATCTTGAAATTATATTAAATCGATCTGGTATTTTTCTCATATCAATAAAAATGTTAAAATTTATGGAATAATTTACCAAATCTTTAAAGTTATCAAATTGACCAGATTTTAAAAATTTTATAAGTGCTCCATAAAAATAGGTTTCCCTTTCCTCTTGATGCTCAAAACTAGAAACATTTGATTTAAAGCGCTCTAAAAATTGATTTGAAGGTTTCATTTAACAAATGTTGTAAAATTATTATTGGATAATAAGATTATGATTAAAAATTAAAATCTATAAAATATTGTCTAATCTAGTAACTCGGATATTTTTTTAGAAACACTTTGAATATTTAAAAAAACCATCCCTAGACTCGCATCAGATCTCGCTAATGTACATAATATCGCATTTGCTCCTGCCTTTGATAAAATAATTATTCCATCAAGGCCTTCAATAAGAATTCGCTTTAGATCTCCTCGCGCAAGTTCTTCCACAGCACGTTCAGAAACACTTAAAATTGCCGCACTCATTGCACTTACTATACCGTCATTAACATCTCTAGCAAGAACTGAACATATAGGTAATCCTTGTACACTAACAATAGCACTTCCTTGAATATCAGCATTCACAGCTTCCATGCGTCTTAATAAATCAGTTAATTCTGCGATATTTTCAGACAATTAGAAACAGTACCTCCTTTATTTTGCTTTGAATGGTAATTTCCTCTTATTCAAGTGTTTTTCAAAATATTGCAATATTAAAATAAATTGTTCTAATAAATAGTAGCTTAATGATCTAATAAAGTAATAATATTATAATGTTATTTTTATTTTTAATTTTGATCTTATTTTAATGTTAACTTTATTATTAAAGTTAATTCATATTTAAAAAATATTTTTATCAAAATCCACATTAGTAATTTTAATGACTGAGAAGCAAAAATTGAATAGTGAAACTCGGGAAGAAAAAAGTAATGATGAGTTGAAAAAAGAAGAAGAAGAAAAACTAAAGATCAATTCTCTCAAAAAAGCGGGGAAAATTGCTCAAGAAGTAAAAGAGTATATTAAGCCAAAGATAAAAATAGGAACAAAAGCTTTAGATATTATTTCTTTGACTGAAAGTAAAATTGAGGAGTTGGGAGGAAAGTGTGCTTTTCCTGTGAACTTGTGTATAAATAATATCGCAGCACATTATACATCTCCAATAAAAGATGATGGTTTAGAAATTAATGAGAAAGATATTGTTAAAATAGATTTAGGAGTTCATATAGAAGGCTATATTGTCGATACAGCATTTACGGTCAGTTTTAATGAAGATAAAGACTTGGAAAATATTATTCAAGCTGCTGAAGTAGCTCTAGAAGCTGTTAAAATGTTAGCAAAACCAAAAGCAAACACTCAAGAACTAGGTAAAAAAATAGAGGAAATTGTAAAAGGTTTTAAATATAACCCAATAAAAGAACTTGGAGGTCATCAAATAGAAAGATGGACTGTTCATGGGAAAAAACAATTACCTGAATTAGGATCTCAAGGGGGCGATATTATGGAAGATGGAGATGTTTTTTCAATAGAAATTTTTACCAGTACAGGAGAGGGTTCAATTCATAGTACTAATTATTCTTATATATATGAATTAAATCCTTTTTCAGGTAGAGTACCATTACGAAGAAAAAGTTCTAAACAACTTCTAGGGTTTATAAACAAGAATTATAAAACGCTCCCATTTGCAGAACGATGGCTAAAAAATGATTTTAGATTAGGAGTAGCTTTTGGGCTTCAAGAATTAGTACAGCAAGGTAAATTACAAGCTCACAATGTTTTAGCTGAAAAAAAAGGAGTTTACGTAGCACAAATAGAAGAAACAATCTTAATTAGAGAAGAAGTTGGGTATGAACAATTAACCTAGGGACTTCAATTTAAAAATTCATATAAATGATATGTAGTATTTTTATGGGAAAATTAAAAATTTGCCTAATTTCCTTAACTTTTGCTCCTGACAGCCAAGATGGAGCTGCTAAATTTTTTACAGGAATTTATAATTATTTGAAGGAACAAGGGCATAATATAAAGGTAATAACTGGCAGATGGAATATCGATCTTCTTGATCCAGATATTATCCAAATTGATATTATAAAGAAACGATACTTTTGGTTCCCTCAATTTAATTTTAAAGTTATAAAATATCTTAGGGGTCATAATTTTGATATAATTCACGGAAATAGCCCAAAAGGAACTTTACCTATAATTCTCTCAAATTATAAACGATTTATATCTACGATTCATGATTTAGGACCTTTTGAAACAAAATTTACAAAATTACCAATTGAAAAATATTTAATTAAATATGTAGTTAAAAGATCCACTTCAATAACTACATGTTCTGATTTCATTAGAAGAGAAATTAAAGATTATATCCCTAAAGTTGATATAAATAAGATATTTAATTTATATTCTGCAATTGAGAATAAATTTAAACCTTATCCTAAGGAAGCTGACAGATTAAAACAAGATTTAAATATAAATGGACCAATACTTCTTTATATTGGTCGTATAGCTAAATATAAAGGCGTAGTTGATATAATAAAAGCTTATAAGATAGCAAAAGAAAAAATTCCTAATCTTAATTTAGTATTGGGGGGAAAACCAGACTTCTATATGGAAAGAATTTATGAACAATGGAAGCAGAGATATAAGGATATTCATTTTGTAGGATTTGTCTCTGATCAAGAAATTCCTATCTATTATTCAATGGGCGATATTTTTATTACTTATTCATATGCATCTGAAGGTTTTGGTTTAACTCCTATTGAAGCAATAGCATGTGGTACTCCTGTAATTTGTTCATCACTGCGAGCCTATAAAGAAGTTTTAAAGGACAATGCAATTTATGTTCCTCCTAATAATCCTCAGCTATTAGCTCAAGAAATTGTTAATTTATTGAAAAATGACTCGAAGAGAGAAAATTTAATTGAAAATGCGCAAAAATTTATAAAAAGGTATACTTGGAATTCTGTAGGCAAAAAATTAGAAAAAGTATATAAAAAATTTCTACATGAATAAATCATACTGTTTTTCTTAATCCTATGGCTTATTTAAACGGTTAATTACATGATTGAAGCAAATTTCTATAGGATTTTCAAATCGCTTAATGCTTTCCCTAAAAATATTGATTTTAAACCGATTTAAAGATGGACCCTGGTTGAGAATTTCAATTGCTCTTTGAACTATAACTTTAGGATCTTTAATATGTTCCAATGGAAATCCATTTTTTATTAAAAATTTTTCCTGTGGCGCGGAATCACCTGGAAAATATTCAATGCTAGGAACATTCAATAAACTTGATTCTCGGACAATAGTTCCACCACCACTTATTATTAAAGCTCCGAAAAAACATAAATCCACTACATTTGGAAGATATTGCGTAATCATAATATTTTTTTTTTCTTCAAATGCTTTTAGTTTTTTTGTAAGAAATTGTTTTTGTCTATGATTTCGAACTAAAACTAAGTATTTATAATTTGGAAACTGTTTAAAAATTGGAGGTAAAAATTCACTTATCATTGTTTCATCTGGTTTAAGTTTATCAATTAAGTAACATGCATTACTTGGTTCAGTCCTTATTAATAGAAATTTTCCTTTCTCTAATTCGAAATTATCAAGAATGTGAGGATTGGGAATATATTCTGAAAGCCAAGCAATTTCATCTAAACCATTATAACGAATAATTTTATTTGGATCAGCATGTAATTTTATATATAATTCTATTGGAATACATTCAGGAGTAATAATCTTCTCTATAAATGGATGAATTAATTTACATACAGGTTCATTTCGAGGTTCATCATTCATACCTATTGAAGGAATTTTCAAACCATAGGCTATTCTTGTCCCTTCTACTGATAAAAAAGTAACAAAGTAATCAGGAATAAAATTTTTAACGAGAGGAAATAGTGCTTTCAATCGATCAATGTACGTTTCTAATTTATCTTCTAATTTATCACCTCCATGTTTACCAACTTCATTAAATTCTATTCCAGAATCTCTTAAAATTTGATAAGTTGAATCATAATCTCGAGCTGTTATCAAGAGATCAAACCTCTCTTTTTCAAACCTCTTAAACAATGACTTAAACATTACAGCTGTTTTAGGTTGTTCTATATCAATCCATATTTTTTTACCTGTAAATGACATATTCATCATTCAAATTTATCGCGAAATTATTATCTTTAAATTATGAATCTTATTTTTTCAAAAACTTATTTATTTATAGAATTTTCCAAATTTCTTTTATTCTTAAAAAATCAATTCTTTAATTCTTACATATACACGGAATAGATTTGCACTTTATACACATTTTAGGATATTTCTTCAATAAAGCATCCTCAAGATCAATATTTAGAAGATTTGCTAATGAACACGTCCATGCTGTAATATCAGCTATTTCCTCTGAAGCTTTATTCTTATCAAGTAATTTATCGTTTAATATATTGGCGAACTCTCCAATTTCCTCTATTAGCCAAATAAAAGTAGCATTTATACCTCTTTTTTTATCTCTATCGAAGTAAATATCCTTAATTAATTTTTGAAATTCTGAAATTTTCATACAAGATAAATTATGAATTTGTTTATAAAATGCAACAAAAGATAGATTTTATTTAACCCCCTGGTGTAAAAAGCCAGTTAAAAATCCCAATATGAGCCAAAATTACTAATATAATTAACACAATTGATAAAACAACTGTACTGATTGGTCCTACTTTAATACCAATTGAACTATCTTCAAAAAATCTCATTAATCCCGCCCCCCCTAATGGCATAGGGGCACTACCGCTTCGTCTTTTTTTACGCCTTGATTGGACTCTACGAGATGACATAATATATTTAAAATTTTTTCTATTGATAATTAATATAGGTTATAAATAACTAAAAAAATATAAAATTTTATCTTAAAAGATTAAATTTATTTTTTAATAAATTTTTATAAAGTATTTAAATTATTTTAAGTAAATTTCATAAAGATGGATTAATATTATGCTAAAAAGGAAAAGCTATTTCTTAATTTTACTATTTATTTTAACATTTTTAATTAATATATCATTCATTACACCAGATTCCGAAATAAATCATATTGGTAATGAAGAATTTAAATCCCCTGAAAATTCTGCTAATTTGGAGGGAGTAGAAAATATTATTATAACAAATATTTTCAGGATTGCGAATATTAGCGCATATGGATTAATAAGTTTTGAAGATTATATAACATTTAAGAATTACAACAATAATCCAATTAACTCAATAATTATCACTATCCCGCTAAATCATTCGTCTAATTTAATCTTTTTTGAAGCTATAGGAAGTGATGGTAATACTCTATTGGCTGAATACTCAAACATGATATTAGATACTTATGAAGTATTTTCCATATATTTCGATTCACCCCTCTTACCCCAGCAATCAAAACAAATTAAACTAATACACCAATATAACAATTTACTTTTTTATAGTCTAAAACAAAATCAATATATCTCTTACACTGGTTCAGTTTTCCCAACATTACCATACAAAGCAGAAAAAGCGATGCAAGCCTATTTCTATGTATCATTAAGATCTAATGATATTGACGGAGAATGGGGATTTGCAGATCCTAATTTATATCGGATTAAATATGATTTCGAATACATTAGAGAAGAAGTTAAAGATCCTTATATCGCTCCATTCCTAGCAAATTTAGCTGAAAATAAAGAGGTAACTGTTTCTTTTTATCATACGGATATTACTAGGACTGAAATAAAACGGGTTGACAGGGAAATTTTCTTATCACCATGGGGCATAATTAGAGTAAAAGAGAATTATGAAATCGAAAATTTAGGAATAATTGATTTTTATAGGTTTAGTTTAAAATTACCTTTATCTGCTAAAAATGTTTATATTGCTGATGAGTTAGGAGAAATATTAGGAAGTGAACTTTCCAAGGATTCAAAATTTAAGATTTTATCTTTCAATTTAATTGAAAATCGTCTAGTTCTTAAGCCAAATTCCAGTTTTAATTTTAAAATCGAATACAATTTACCTTTTGAAAAATATTTTTCAATAAATTGGTTTCAAGAATCTTTTTATATTAATCTTTTTACAACATCCTCAGATTATTTAGAAAGAGAGCAAAATGTTAAAATTATTATCGATGGTTGTTTGCATATTGATGATATAACAGATCCTCCTAATTCCATTAAAAATTCTTATAAAGCAACAATAATAACATATAACTATGATTATATATCTCCTCTTGAGCGTAAAGAAATTCAAGTTACTTTTACAATTGATTATTTCGATTTTCTTTTTAGACCTTTGATATTTGTATTCTTATTTTCAATAATTGGTTCAATTTTTGTATTATTAATCAAAACAGGAAAAAAAGAAATTGATTCTTCCATTCTACAGAGAGAATTAATACCAGTTAATGAAATACGAGAATTTTGTTCTTTATTCGAAGAGAAAAATGCATTAACCCTAGAAATGAGGCAAGCAGAAGAAGATGCAAAGAGAAAGAAAATCGCCAAAAAAAATTATAAGAATCTTGTTAACAAAAATAATTCAAAAATAGATATAATACAAAAAGAAATTATACCATTCAAAAAATCTATAATGGAGACAAGTGAGACTTTTGGAAATATTATAAAAAAAATGGATCTATTAGAAGCAGAGCGAATAAGTGTAAAAGATAGCATAAGTCTTCTGGAAAATCGCTATAAAAGAGGTAGATTACCATCAAGAGCAGCTTATCTAAAATTATTAGATGATTTTCAGAAAAGAATGAAAAAAATTGACCGAACTATTGATAAATTAATTCAACAATTAAGAAGTTATCTCTTATAATACAATATTTTATATTAAGTGAAAATATTTATGAAACCATGGCTTTTTGACATTTTAGCATGTCCAATTGACAAATTTTTTCCTTTAGAATTATATATTTTTAAGTTTGAAACCAAATCTGAGGTTTTTCAGTCTTTTCTTGAAAAATTTGAAAAAAGAATGATTGATGAAATTAAAAATGAAGAAATAATTGAGTATTCAAAGGAAGATCAAATTGTAAAAATAAGAGATAATATCATATTAGAAAAAACACCTCTTAATAAATATCTTCAGTTAATTCTTAAGAGTATAGATGAGTTTGATAATATTTTTGATAAAACTAATAATAATTTGAGTAACAAATGTTTTCAAATTATAAATTCAGCTATCAAACCAAAGATATTAGATTTTTCTAAAAAAATTAATAATGAAAAAATTGAAGAAATACTGCCTGAACTTTATTTTATAAATAAAATAAAATTAGAGATAGAAATTGAATCTGGCCTACTTTTTTGCAGAAACTGTTTTCGATGGTATCCTATAATAGAAAATATTCCTCAAATGCTTCCTGATGAATATCGAAGTCAACAAAATGAAATTGAATTTTTAAAAACCAATAAGAATTTATTAGATAATGAATTTTTAAATCAAGATCTTAGACCTTTTAATTTATATTCTAAATAAATTAGGAGGATCTTTAAAATCAGAGCCCGGTAGTGTAGAATAATTTATATTTAATATATTTTGCATTATGGCCAAGCATTTAGGGCTTTGAACCCTGAGACCACGGTTCGAATCCGTGCCGGGCTATTTATCAAACCTAAAATATAGATTTAATCTATTAAATCTCTCATTTTTGCTTTTCGATTTTATCTTTTTCAATTATATAATTTTCAAGAAATAATCAATTGAAGACGAAAAAGTTAATTTTTAGGTTTGATATTTTATTAACTACAAGATTAAGAAGTAAATTAATTAAAAAAATGATAGACTTAAACAGAAAAAAGAAAGTTAAAATATTTGTTATAGTGTTATTTTCAATTTCATTGATTACTATTATTACGATTGCAATAATATTAGCTATGATGAACATAGAATATATTTTTAATGATGATGATGATGAACAAGATGATACCTGTGATATAGGATGAAAAAGAACTATAAATCTCGAATATATATATAATGATAAAGAGAGATTAACAAGATTTTCAGTTAAAATTCAAAAAAATATAATAAAATTAAATAATCAGAAAGGATGATTCTTGTAAAAAAACTTTAGTTACAAGAGGACAACCTTGTGAAGGTGTAAGATTCTAAATTTATGAAAATAATTTTTCATTTAAAAATATCGAAAGATTAATCATATTAATATTTGGTTTATTAAAAGAAAAATTGCTAAAAAGATTAAGAGAGCACCACTGAGAATTCTTAAATGAGTTCGATATTTTAATCTAAATTCATTTATTTTTGAAGATTCTAATCCAAAACGCATTAAAACTAATAAAAGTATAATTGGAATAACCATACCAAGTAAATAGACAATAATAAAGATATAGAGTAACGGATCTGTATGAATATTATATAATAAAGTAAGATATACTGTACCAAAACACGGAATTTTAATTAAAACAAAAATGATTCCTACAATAAAAGCGTAAAACCATGAATTTTTCTCAATAAAATCTTTTAATAATAATTTAACTTTTTCTGGCGTTCCAAAAATAATACTTTTTTCTTTTTTACTTTCCAATATTTCCCAACTTCCAATAAAAATTAATAATCCACCAAATATATAATGAAAATAAATAAAAACATCTAATAGCTGAACGAAAAAAAGAAAAATTATCGACATTAGTATATATGCCAAAATCATTCCTGAAAGCAATCCTATCGACATTAAAAAAAATTTATTTTTTTGTTCTGTTAAAAATATAGAAGCCCCAAAAACACTTAACATTAGCAAGATACAAGGTGTAAAACCTATTACTAAACCTGAAATAAACGCAATTGCTATATTTATTTCAACCATCTTTGATTAAAATATTTTTTTAAAGTTAAGGTTTTTTGGACTTGGTAATATTGAATTAATAAAAACTTTTATATCTTCAAAATTTAAAATCTTTGAAATTATGTCATATAATTAATATTATTCAATTCTTTATGGTAAAAATAAAAGAATTTAATATATCCTATATTTTACTTTATCAATTTAAAATTTTAAGTGTTTAACCAGAAAAGAAAGATTTTAATCGTTAATATGCTATTTTCCTCAGTGATAAATTGGAATTTACTGAAGATTTTATATTTAATTATTATTTTTGTAGTAAGTTTTTTAAGCACTTACTTCATAATTCCATATATTATTAGATTTATGAAGAAAAGGAAATTTGTAGGGTATGATATACATAAGAATGCTCGTCCTGAAATTGCTGAATCAGGGGGTCTTAGTATTTTATTTGGTTTTACAATTGCATCTCTACTATTAACGATATTCTTCAAAGAATTCATTAATGAAATTATAATATTTCTCTTAACAGTAATCTTTGCGGGGATAATTGGTTTTATTGATGATCGTGTTAAGTTAAGATCTCGATATAAGATAGTTCTATCGATTTTCTGTGGAGGTGCAATCTTTATCGCAAATTTTGTTGGGTTTGTCAATATTTCATCTCCAGTAATTCCAATCCTCGATAGAACGAGATTGACTATTATTTATCCTTTCACTATCCCAATTATCGTAGCTATTTTTACAAATACAGTCAATATGTTAGAAGGATATAATGGGGAGGGATCTGGTACTTGTTTCATTGCTGTTTCTTTCCTTTTTATTTGTAGCTTAATCCTGAATTCAGCTGAAGGTATCATTTTTTCAGTTCCAATTATGGCGGTTATTATTGCTTTCTTTTTATTTAATAAATTTCCAGCAAAAATTTTCCCTGGAGATATAGGAACATTAAGTATGGGGGCCATGATCGCTTGTGTCATGTTCTTTGGTTCACTTGAGGTCGCTGCTTTTTGTGCTCTTTTAATTCATATATTCAATAGTTTTTATGTAATATATTCTGTGAAAGGTTTTTTTGAAAGTGATAAAATAAGAGAAAATAGAGAAGATATTATATTATTAGAAAATGATCAAATTATGGCATCGGATCAAAAGAAAGCAGCATTAACTTTACCTAGATTAATTCTTGCAAAAGGACCATTAACAGAACCAGAATTAGTCAAAAATTTCTATGCCATTTCACTGATTTGTGGATTCTTTTCCATTATATTTACATTATTAATACAAATTACTATGGGAAATCTCAATATAACGGTACTTATAATAACAATTCTTATTATAATAGCTCCATCAGTGTATATACTATATAAGTTTCCAAGAATCCGTGGAATAATCGTTTTAATGATAATATTATTAACTTCTATAATAATTTTCCTAATTTTAATTGAATATATAATATTAGCGATTCCATTTCCTGTTATTGACTTAGGATTGTTAAGATTTCCTACAAATTTATTATTTATCTTTCTACTAGGAATTTTTGGTCTTGTTATTTGGTATTTTATTACTATTAAATATTTTTGGATGGAAATAAACAAGATGAAAATTAATCAACATAAGAATTATTAGGGTATAAGGCTGATAAATTGAAAATAATTTTTAGATATTTAATCTTAATCTTCTATATTTCTGGTTCAATTTTCTGTTTTCTAATCTTAAATATTTTTTTTTTTCACTTAACATTTTATAGACTTCTAATAGATTGGAGTTTTTTAATTTCTTTTCTCCTCTATTTTTTAACGATTGAAGAATTATATCAATGGGCTAAAAATGGTAAAAGAAGCGAAATGAGTGATATTATTGCAATCTCTTTTTTCTTTTTTTTAATATTCTTTTTTTCAAAAGATTTTTTGACATCTCTAATGGGTGCATTTTCTATATATTTGTGGTTTGGTATTTATGAGCTAAAGGATTATCCCATTATAAACAAGATTTTAATAATTTCACTGGTTACTTATAATGTTATATTCATTGCTGGAATAATTTCTTTTTATTTGAATGATCCTTTCTATATCAATACTAGTTTTGCTTTTTCTATTTGGATAATTCTTATTTTAGGATTTATCCTTTTTGGAAGGAAATATATAATAGTGTGGCGATTTATGAGCCCAGAATATTTAATCTTATTCCTATATATTATTGCCTGGCTAGGTATCGTTTTGATCAATCAATTTACGCCACTTACTTTTATTTTAAACAAATCCTTTAATATTTTCAAATTCAAATTTTCTGATTTTTTTCTTAACATATATTTCATTTTAATAATAGTTAATTGGATAATTTATTTTTCCTCTGGAATAATTTTGGATAAATTTCTTGGTATTAGGAAAGTTCGAGACAATAATATATTAGAATTAATTAATCAAGTGAAAACTAAAATGGGAATAAAAAGTGAGGTCAAAATTGGTTATGGGGAATATCCCATTTTAAATGCAATGGCTTATGGCTCTATATTTGACAAACGGGTAGCAATAATTGCTGAAAACCTAAATAAAATTCCAGAAGATGAATTAAAAGGTATTGTTGCACATGAATTTGCCCATATTAAGGGAAAACATACATTAATTCTAACATTTATAACAACAGGCGATCTATTCATGAGAATGTTACTTGGAATCCCCGCAACTTATTATGATTATACATTTGGCAAACCACAAATTCCGATGTTCAATTTTATCTTATTAAATCTCTTAATCTATATTTTTCTTTTTATATTTGTTAGAATTTTAGAAGGAAAAGCAGATATGAAAGCAAAAAAGGCTGGTTACAGTAATGAGCTTGTTAAAGCACTATATAATCTTGAAAGTTTTTATGCTAATGGTCGAGAAATTGGATTTAACACAATGCTTTTAAGTAAAGAGAAAATTTCAAAAGACAATCAACTTCTGGATTATATGAGTACTGCTAGCTATCTACACAACTCAATGATTAAGCCTTCAAGATTATCTCTCATTAGCAATTTTTTAAATTCTCATCCCCCTAGCTTTTATAGAATTGCTGCAATCTTGAGTAACGAGCTAAGGCCTGGTAAAGAAGCAATTCTGCCGCTTATTTGTTTAAAAAAATCAAAACAAAAGAAATATGCTCAGCAATTTGAAAAAGCTCGACTAGCATTTAAAGATATAGTTAATAACAAATTTAAAGAACTTTTTGGAGTAAATGATATATCCTTGGTGCTAAATAATCTCAGAAGACGAGAACTATACAAATATGATCTAAATAAAGATTATTTATTTAAAAATAAAATAACTAGTGAGCTAAAACTTGGAAGACTTAAGGATGTCAAATTTCTTGATGATTTATGCTCTAGTGACCAATTTATGATTAGGAATATAAAATCAAACCAACCAGAAACTATAGAAGCCAAAGCTTACTCTCGGATACGAATTGACTTAAATAAAAATTATTTCTTAAATAAAGAAGAACCATTAACTTTGACTGATATAGAAATAAAAACAAAAAGTAATAATAACTCGTCTTATTTATTTAAAGACAAAAACGGTATTACCATTTTAAAATCTGTATTAAAAACTAAACTACCAAATTCAGTAAAGTTTCTTGAAGATTTTAAAGATGATGATGTTTTTCTAAAAATTAAAGGTGAGTTAAAGATCTTTAAATGCATAGATATTATTCATGCTGAGAAGTTAGATGATTATAAAATAAAACTTTCAAAATCTAAATTCAATGAAGTAGAAATTCAAGAATCTATCGTATTTCCTCTTAAAGAAATAATTATTAAACCAAGAAAAATATATTTGGAGATTAGTAAAGGCTCTATTTTTAGAAAATCTGAAATAAAAATAATTAATTGGTTATTAGATAATCATCAACTAGCATATTTTTATCTAAAAAAACCTGTTAATAATATGGAAATAGGATATATTCGAAAAGTAAAATTAGACAAATCAAATAATAGAAACCCAAAAAATAAAAATTCTTTGGTAATTGAAAACATTTTTGGTAAAGAAGTTATAATTCCTTATAACACACTAGATATGATCACATTTGAATATAAGACAGCAGTGATTCAAATTAAATCAGGAACAAGTATTTCTAGTCGTTTGGGATATAAAATACTAAAAAAAATTAAACCTCAACGTATTATCTTTTGTTAATAAAATTTAATATAAATGAATCTTTCAAAGATTTTAATAATGACCAGTAAAATTAGAAATATTTTATATCTTTTACGTATACGCCAATATTATAAAAATGCAATGATTTTTGTAGGAATATTTTTTAGTGAGAGACTTTTTGAGACCTCCCTATATTTCAATATTATAATTGGATTTATTATTTTATGTTTGGCTTCCTCTTTCAATTATATTATAAATGATATAAGAGATATAGAAAAAGATAAGAAGCATCCAGAAAAATTAAAAAAGAAACCGTTAGCATCTGGAGATCTCCCTATTTCATTTGCTCTTTTACTTCTTATCATAATTTGTTGTATAATTGCATTTTCTATTGTATTTTTGATTCCAAACTTTAGTTTCATGATAATGGTTCTCTTACTGATATTTACAGGCCAGCTCTACAATCATGTTTTTAAGAATTTTGCATTTATTGATATTCTGGTGTTATCTACTGGTTATTTATGGAGAGTATTAGCAGGATGTATTATCATTGAAGAATATGTTTCTGCATGGTTATTACTAGCAATCTTTGAAATTGCCATTTTTTTAAGTATAGCAAAAAGGAAAGGAGATTTGAGACTCCTTGGAAATGAAGCAGCAATTGAGCATAAAAAAGTGTATGATCAGTATTCACTGCAATTATTGGATCAATTTCATGCTATTATAGCAGGAGCTTTATTTATGACATATTCTCTATATTTGATTCTGAAATTTAACTTATTCATACCTGGTAGTGCTAGTAATTATGAATTCATTGCAATAGGGTCAATCCCTATTTCGTTATATCTTCTTATGAGATTTATGTATTTAACTTCTGCTAAACCTGAAATTGCTCGTAATTCAGAAAAAGCTTTTCTTGATAAAGGAATGATAATAGCTGCTTTACTGCTTGTAATCATTTTATTTTTTTCTTTTTATTTCGATGATATAATTTAATAATCATTAGTCATTAGGATTTAAACTCCCACTATATTCCCACTTTGAGCTCAATATTATTATAATAACTTTAATACTTAATTAAACACACAATTTTAACTTTCAAAATTCATTCATTTATAACTATTTAAAATATCTTTTATGATTTTGCGAAACTTATCCAAAAAAAAGATAAAACTTATAAGTATACGAATTTAAAACAATATTTAACAACATTTAATCAAAAATATAAAAATAAAATTACACACTTTAGTGAATTCAATATGGAAATGGAAAAGAAAAATTTAGCCATTATAATATTAGCCGTTGTATTAGCAGCTTCTGGTATTGGCAACGTAATACTTGCTATTACTGGAGGTTTTGTTGAAGTGGCTCCAGAAAAAAAGACAACTCTCGTAGTCGGTTGGGGATCAAATCCAGCTGCACTCGATCCTGTTGATACTTGGGATGTTCCTTCACATGTTATGCAACATCAATCTACAGAAGCCTTATGTGAATACGACCTATCCACCCACCCTGATTATGAAATAAAATGGGTTCTTGCTCTTGGTGCTTTTTGGTTTAACAATACTTGGTGTCGATTTTTTATACGTCCAAATGTATACTTCCACGATGGTCATCTAATGAAACCATCTGATGTGAAATGGAATTTTGATAGGATGATGTATTTTGCAAACTATTCAGAAGACTTACCTGCCAACTCAACCTCTTGGGAAGCTTTCCCCTCATCATTATTCTACTTCAGTGACGGTTCTCCAATCTTTAAAGAGATTGTTGCTAACGATAGCACTGAACTTGGAGGATGGTATGTTGACATATTTTTAGAAGCCCCTTTTGCTGCTTTATGGGATTTAATCTGTTTTGGTGCTACCAATGTCTTATCTCCTTATTCAACTCCAAGATATAGGTATCTAGACTTAGCAACTGAGCAAGTTGTTGGTACCGGTCCCTATAAATATATCCACTACAGAAGAGATAGAGAAGTGAGATTCGAGAGATGGGAACGATATTGGGGAACTGCAGGTTATTTTGAGGTAGTAATTGGGAGAATCATTGAAGATGATACTTCTCGAATGACAGCAGGTCTAGCTGGACAATTCGATTATGTTGGAGGTGTTATAAAAACATATATTGATTTGTTCAAGGATGATCCAGACTTTCATGTAGAAGATGTTGGTGAGGACCTATGTTACTTCTATTTAGAAATTTACTGTGGTCCAAGAGATACCGACGGTGATTTGATAGTAGCTGGTGATCATCAATACCAGAAAAATCCTCCATACTTAAGACGAGCTCTTGCTTGGGCAGTTAACTATTCATATATCTATGAAGAAATTCAAAGCGGCTATGCTGTCGAAGGAACCACAGCAGTTCCTCGGGCAATGCCAGGACATAATCCTGATGTTGTTCAAGCTAGTAATGACACCTTTGATTGGGAAGATAATATCATAAAAGCAAGACAAGTTTTGAAAGATAACGCAGCTGACATTGTTGCACGTGGTGGTATTAATTGTGCCGGATTTGATGTCAATGATGACGCTGACTGGGAAGGTAAAAACATCCTAGGAAGAGCACTTGAAATTAACAGACACTTTGGCAGTAATACTAACTTACGACTAAATCAATTAATGGAAGATAACTTTGGCAGGATTGGAATTCAAATTGAAGAAACCATAAGAGAATGGGGTGACTATTTGGACACGGGTGAACATCACCCAGAACAGATGGATATTGGATATATTGGATGGTGTCCTGATTATCTTAATCCGTTCAATATGATTGATCCTCTATTCAACTTAAATTCTCACTCCTGCTTCTCACGAATTAATGATACCAGTTCTGGCGGTCTAACTGAATTGATGGCATTGGCAGCAGCCGAGACTGATAGAGACACCCAATTAGACTACTATAAAGACATTCAAACCAAGATCTATGATGTAATACAACCTCTTAATCCAGCCAGCCATGCTCACATCTCTGGATGGGTCTATTTAGTACAACAGACTCATAAAAAGGACTTGAAAGGAGTCCAATACAACGTAATGACAATGACAGAATATTATAAATGGTATTATGAATAAATCAAAAATATGATTTTTTCAAATAATTAAATATTAATAACCTATTTTTTTTTATTTTAATTTTATCTTATTTTAGTGTTATTTTTGGTCATATAAAGAAGAAAGTTTAATATGTTGAGTTAAAACTATATATCTGAATAATGTAAAAGTTCATTATAATAATAGAATAATTAATAAAGGATCAAATCTAAATAAATATAATTTTCATGATAATCGCAAAGGGATTCATGAAAGAAATACTTAAAGATTTTGATACCTACTATGAAATTTTCTAAAATTGAGCTTGGAAGGCAAGGTAATTTTATATTAGGACTCTTTTTGCTTTACTTTGTATTTTTTGGTTATATTTGTAATGCCTACAAAAAACGCATTGGAGAAAATTTATTATTCTTATATCAAATTTTGTTTAATTCTAAGACATTCTGGGCATTTATTGTACTTTTTGCTATAATGTTTTTTGTAGCTTTTAGAGAATCATTTTTTGAATACGCCATAAGAAATAGTATTTGGTATCTTCCTGCCACATTAATAATGTCGTGGTTTTGGTATTGGTTTTTATTTGGATTTGATGCTGTGGTATTTTATATCTATTTTATTAGGATTGAAGGAGTTTTAACTATAATAACTCTATTAAGTATTAATTTATTTGCTGCAATATTAGCTTCTGTAATAAATGAAAGACGAAAATTATTACGAGAAATAGAAATATAAAAAAAAATAAGAGGATAATATATGAGTCTATTAAAATATATAATTAGAAGATTCATTGTAATGATTCCAGTGTTATTTGGAGTACTGACATTAACTTTTATTCTATCGCGATTAATGCCAGGCGATCCTATTGCTGCCCGGTTAGCTGCTTCTGGCCAACACAATCCATCACAAGGTCTTTATCACCAGATGAAGTGCCAACTTGGACTCTGTGATCCATTAATAATTCAATACTTTCGATATATGGGCGAACTATTTACAGGACATTGGGGAGTGTCAGTCTCAATTGTGAGAAATCAACCAGTTTGGGATCTTGTTATGTCAAGAATGCCCTTAACTATAGATCTTACTGTATTTTCAATAATAATTTCATCATATATAGGAATTAAAGCAGGTGTAATCTCAGCAACTCACAGAAATAAGACAACTGATACGGTTGTAAGAGGTTTTGCTTTAGTAGGAGTAGCATTACCAGTATTTTTTCTAGGAATGTTGCTTCAATACTTATTAGGATACCAGTTAGATTGGTTTGAACCAACAGGATATTTGAGCGCAGAATATGAAGATCCTCCTTTTGTCACAGGATTTGTTTTAATTGATTCTATTTTATCAGGGCAATGGTTTTTAATTGGCGATTATTTATGGCATATGGCCTTACCCGTATTTTGTTTATCATTTATACAGCTTGCATCGATTACAAGACAAACCCGTTCTAGCATGCTAGAAGTAATGGAACAAGATTTTGTAAGAACAGCTAGAGCAAAAGGTTGTAAAGAAAAAGTAGTTATACATTCACATGCCCTAAGAAACGCCCTTATTCCAACGGTGACAATCATTGGTATGAGTATTGCTGGTCTATTAGGAGGTGCTGTTCTAACTGAGACTACGTTTGGATTAACTGGAATGGGTAAATTATTTGTTGATGCAATACTCTTGTATGATTTTTGGGTTTTAGATGCCTTAGTATTTTTAATAACTATAATTTTTATTTCTGCAAATTTGCTAACTGATGTAATTTATGCAATCTTAGATCCTCGAATAAGATATACATAATAACAAAAAAGGTGTGAAAATATGGAAAAACCTTATGTAGTAGTAGAAGAAGAAAAAATAGAAGAAATAGAAGTAAAGGAAAGTCCAAGTAGAGGAATCATTTCTTGGATATTTAAAAATTTGAAGTTTCTAATCCTTCCGGGATCTAGAATAGAAGAATTATCTATTCGTCAATTTGAATACGAGAAGACAATCAGTAAAAGAAGCTTAATACGACGTCTAAAAAATCCTTTAACCATATTAGGTTTTTGTATAATTATTTTCATTGTTACTCTAGCAGTCTATGCTCCATGGTTATCTCCTCAAGCCTTCAGAATTGCTATGGAACCTCATGCGGGTTCATGGAATCCCCCTTCTCCAGAACATCCATTAGGACAAACTGTTATGGGAGGTGATGTTTTATCGCGATTAATATGGGGTGCTAGGACTTCTTTGACGATTTCTTTACCATCGATCTCCATTAGTGTTAGTGGTGGTGTAATATTTGGTGTTATTGCTGCATATTATGGAGGTTGGGTTGATTCATTAATTATGAGAATCTGTGATATCTTTCTCGCTTTTCCAGGTTTAATACTCTCTTTAGTCTTTATTGCAATTTATGGGCCTTATATCGAAATAATATTAATGGTTTGGGGATTTTTGGGAATTCCTATTTACGCAAGATTGATTAGAGGGAATGTTTTACAAGCTCGAGAACTCCCTTATATCGAAGCAGCAAGAGTTTCGGGAGCAGGAAATTGGAGAATTATGTTTCGTCATATATTGCCTAATGTAATACAACCAATCATAGTCTTTTTCACTTTTGATATCGGTGCTTATATTTTAGGTTTAGCAGGACTTTCTTTTCTAGGGATGAATCAATCAATATTAATTGAATGGGGAAATGATATTAATGTAGCAAGAGAGAATCCTTATGAAGCACCCTGGGCTGGATTATGGCCAGGATTTATGATCTTTCTTACAGTGTTGGGCTTTATGTTAGTTGGCGATGGTTTAAGAGATGCTTTAGATCCAAGAATGAAAAACTTATAATAATTTCTTACATTTTTTTTTTTAAATTTAAAAAGGACTATAGGAAAAAAGGGAATCATGGATATAGTTGAAGATAAAAAAGAAGTAGTAGATACTGCTGAAATTAAATCGAAACCTTCTGGAAAATTACTTCAAGTTAAAGATTTAAAAACATATTTTTATACTGAAGAGGGTATTGTTAAAGCAGTTGATGGTGTTTCTTTCGATATTTACGAAGATGAAGTATTAGGTCTTGTTGGTGAAACAGGGTGTGGTAAATCTGTTACTGCACTCTCAATTTTGCAACTTGTTAGAGCACCAGGCAAAATTATAGATGGAAAAATTACATTTAAAGGAAGAAATCTTTTAGAATTAAAAGAAAGTGATATGCGAGAACGCCGTGGTAAAGATATTACTATGATTTTTCAAGATCCTCTAAATTCTCTTAACCCTGTATTTACAGTTGGCAAACAAGTTTCAGAAGTCTTTTATTTACATCAAGAATCAGAAATTAAACAGGACCTCGATAATCGTTTATTAAAAAGAACAAAGAAGTTAGAAGAAAAGAATAATTTAAAGAAAATACTAGCAGAAGATGAAGGTAGATTAACACAAGAGGAAAAGGAAGAAATTGAATCGAAAATCGAAGAACTCAAGAAAGAAACTGCTCATATCCCAAAATTAAAAGAAGTCACATTCGAATGGGCTGAAAAAATAATAAATGAAGTAGGGATTCCAGATGCAAAAGGAATATTGAAAAGATATCCTCACGAACTAAGTGGGGGAATGAGGCAGCGTGTTATGATTGCAATGGCATTATCATGTAATCCAGCACTTTTGATTGCAGATGAACCAACAACTGCTTTAGATGTTACAATTCAAGCTCAAATTCTTGATCTGATGAAAGATTTAATAAAGAAGTTTAGAACATCAATTTTAATAATAACTCATGATTTAGGAATTATAGCCGAATTGTGTGATAGAGTTGCTGTAATGTATAGCGGTAATATTGTTGAATATGCTACAGCAGAACGATTATTTAAAAATCCGCGTCATCCATATACTCAAGGATTGATTGGAGCAATTCCTAGCATTGAAAAAAAGAATCGAGAATTACAAACCATTCGTGGTATGGTTCCAAATCTGATATATCCACCATCAGGTTGTAGATTTCACCCCAGATGTGATTATAGGCTTGAAATATGTGATAAAGTGAAGCCACAATTGACTGAAATCGCTGAAAGATATTTTGTTGCGTGTCATCTTTTTGATCCAAAATATAAAGATTCACCCAAATATGAATTAACTGAAAAGGAAGAAGAAAGATACTCTAAAGTATAGTCTAATCAAACTAAATAAATAAAAAATTGTAAAATAAAATGACTGTTCCAGAATTGAAAATTAAAGATGTAAAAGTGGAAAAAACAGCAAAACTGAAAAGGAAAAAAAAAACAATTATAAGTGTAAAGGATCTTAAAACCTATTATCCTATATACGGTGGCTTATTCAAACGTAAAATTGGTGAAGTTAAAGCTGTTGATGGAGTTACTTTTAATTTTTATAGAAATGAGACTTTAGGATTAGTGGGAGAGAGTGGTTGCGGCAAAACAACAATAGGAAACACAATATTAAATTTAGTACCAAATACAGATGGGGAAATCTATTATGAAAATAGGAGAATTGATTTAAGAAGAATTCAAGGACTATTTGAAAATATTTTACAAAAATATAAGACTCTTGTACTTTATGCGATCCCAAATATTTATCAAAAAAATGCCAAAAAAATTGAAAAATGGATGTCTCGAACACCTTCATTTATCCGTAAACGTTATAAAAGATTGAAATCAGCTATTAGAGAGTATCAAAGAGACTTTCTTATTGATAAATTCATGCGTAAGCGAATACAAATGGTTTTTCAAGATCCTGATGCCTCTTTAAATCCACGTTGGAAAGTAGTAAATATTATTGGTGAACCACTTCGAATCTTAGAGGGTATATCGAAAAGAAAAGATATTCGAAGAAGAGTTCTACAACTTCTAGAAACAGTTTCAATGAAACCAGAACATTTAGATAGATACCCACATGAGTTTTCTGGAGGACAGAAACAAAGAATCGTTATTGCTAGGGCATTAGCTTGCAATCCTGAAGTAATCATTTTAGATGAACCAACATCTGCATTGGATGTTTCAGTACAAGCTCAAATTTTAAATTTATTAAAAGATCTTCAAAAAGAATTCGATTTATCATTTTTATTCATAACTCATGATCTTAGTGTAGTGCAACATATAGCGGATAGAATTGCTGTGATGTATCTCGGTAAATTTGTAGAGACTGGTACCGTTGATGAAGTTTTTTACAACCCTACACATCCATACACGAGAGCTTTATTGTCTGCAAGACCTACATTTGATCCAAGCTCTAAAACCAATAGAATTATATTAGAAGGTGATGTACCAAGTCCAATAAATCCACCTAAAGGGTGTGCATTTCACCCCAGATGTCCCGAAAAAGATAAACATAAAGGATGTGGGATAGAAGCTCCTATAAAAATCCATCTAGGTGGAGATCATTACATAATGTGTTTACCATTTAAGAAAGAAGCTAAATCATATGAAGGAATGACTTATATTTCAGATTAATTTATTTTTATATCTTTAATTTTTAAAATTTAAATCAGTTTATAGATGAGCTAAGTTATTATTTCTTTTTATTTTCATGATTATAATAGAATATAAAAATATCGTAATATAGTTAAAATATTACGATTTTTTCTCCTATAATGACGTTAAAAAACTCACAAATATTTGTAATTAAAACTTCCCCTAAAACTATCTTAAATGATTATAAAAAATTAATGCATTTGGCAAATTATGAAAAATATTATGAAAAACTACAAAAAATCATTATTAAATTAAATCTTAGTTGGTCAAAATTTTTCCCTGCTTGTTCAAGTCCACCTTGGCAATTAGAAGGAGTCCTCAAAACTATGGTAGAAGATGGCTTTAATCCAAAAAAAATTTTTACTGCTGAAAATCGAACAGTTGTTACCAATATTGAAAAGGGTTTAAAGGGAAATAAATGGAATCCAATAATCAAAAAATATGGTGTTTGGTTTGTTCCATTAACCCGAATTCCATTTATTCTCTATGAATCTTTGAGACCTAAATTTTTAACATTAAAAAACAAAAAGTTATTTGTATTAGATACTAAAATTTTTCCAGAAGGTTTTAAAATCCCAAAGTTTTATGTTGGGAAATCAATAATACATCTTCCTACCGTGAAGACTCATGGCCATACAGGCGCAATTGGAGGTAACTTGAAACATACAAAAAAAGAATTGAAACATGGCGGTATTACTTGTGCCATGAAGAATGCTTTTGGTGGGTTATTAACTAAAAGAAGGCATTTTTCTCATCAATTCATGTCAGAAGTTTTAGTTGATTTATTGATAGTCCAAAAACAAATTCATCCCGCAATATTTGCTGTTGTTGATGGGACAGTATGCGGAGATGGTGCAGGACCTAGAGTAATGATACCTAGAATAAAGAATTATTTAATTGCTGGGTATGATCAAGTTGCTGTTGATGTAGTTGTGGCAAAAATGATGGGATTTGAACCTTTGAAATTACCTGCCATAAAATTAGCCCATGAAGAAGGATTAGGTTGCGGAGATTTTGATCAAATTGAAATAATCGGGGAAGATATATCTAAAATAAACTGGAATTTTAAAGTTAAACGTAGTATTGTTATATGGGGGGACCAAATGGTGCGGAAAGGACCATTACAATTTCTTTATCCTTTGTTTCGAAACGAATTTTTCTTCTTAGGACCGACCTATGCTTCTATGATATATCATGATATGTTATGGTATCCTACAGTAGGTAAAAAGCGAATTAAGGAGTTTTATCAAACTAATTGGGGAAAAATGTTCAAAACTTATCCTGAAAAATAATTCAGATTAAATAATTAGATTATAAACTCAATAAGCTTTTTCTATTTTAAGATATCTTTTATCATTTTATTAAAATCTAGCCTGAAGCTGGATTGGTCTAGTTTCAAATAAATAAAAAATTCGATTGAACCTTCTTTTTTCGTTAAATGAGATTTTGTTATTCCATCTAGATAAAATTCATTTTCTAAACACCATTCAATTAAACCATTAAGGATCTGAAATAGTTCAGATGGATGATCAATTATTTCAAATTTTTCCTCTTTATAGAACTCTGTCTCAAAAATAGGTTTAACTAAAGCTATTATTTCACCCTGTTTTTTTAATGAATTTTTTACATTTGGAAGGATTGCTTTTAATGAGGCAAATGTAACATCAATTGTACAAATATCAACTTTCTCGGTAATATTTATTGAATTCCGAGCATCTTTTCCCAACATTAGGATTACTTTTTCTTTCAATTTTTTTTTTCTTAATGAAGGATGTAATAAATCTGTTGCTGTATCAATTGCATAAACTTTTTTGGCTCCATGTTTTATTAGACAATCTGTAAAACCACCGATGGAAGTACCAATATCCATACATATTTTATCTTTAACTGAAATTGAAAGATCACTTAAAGCCTTTTCTAATTTTAATCCTCCTTTTCCAACATAAGGAAACTCCTTTTGTAATCTAATTTCATTAGTTGAATTAACTTTTTTTCCAGGTTTTACTATTAATTTTCCCTCAACGAAAACAAGTCCTTGCTTTATTAGCCATTGTGCCTTGGTTCTGCTTTCAACCAATCTTCTTTCTACTAATAAAACATCAAGTCTTTGCTTCATTAATTTATTTTTTATTTATTGTATTTCTTATTCGCTTTTCAATTTTCTGTGTTAAACCTAGACTTAATCTTCCTATTTGAACTTTTATTGATGCCGAACCTCCCCAGGTTTTATAAATAGTTCTCAAGATAATACCAATCATTATAAATGCTCCTGCGGCAAAGAACCAGACATTAAAAATATTTAATTGCTTTAAAAAAAGAAAATATAGTAAATTGTGCGCTAAGTAAATAGTCAAAGAATAATAAGAATAATAAAACAAAAATTTGTAACTCCTTTTTGTTTTAACTAGTTCAAATTCATCGAAAAACAATAGTATTGACATTATAAGTAAAATAATACCTAATGAGTATATCTGCCATGAAAAACTTTCACGCATTAAAAATTCAGGAGTTTTGAATGAAATTCCAATAATTATCAGAATTATTCCACCTAAATTTAATGGAAGGAAAAGTCTTCGAACAAAATTTTGTTTGTGATCTTTTTCATTAATATAAGAAAAGGTATCAAATATTATATCACCAACAACCGTTCCAACAAGAAAAAATGGAAAAAATAATAAAATTGGATCTTGGTTAATATCATGGTATAAAAAATGAAACAATACTCCATATAAATTAAATGTTCCCTTATAAGGCAATAACCAGGTAAGTATTAATTGATTTATAAAGAGAAGTCCTGTTACAATAAAGAGCCTAACCATTTTAGAAGTTTTTAAAAGAGGCCAGGCTAAAAAAAGTGATATTGCAGCAGTTAATAATACAAACCAAGTCCAAATCATTGAAGGATTTAAAATTAGTAGAGCTATTATTGAGTTATATATTAAAGCAATTATAAGTAAAAATAATGCTCGAAATAAGTATGTATAATTCAACATTCTATTATTATAATCCTCAGAATCTTTAGCTCTGTCTAGCCTTGATCGGTAAGATAAAGACACACTTACTCCTGATATAAATAAAAATCCAGAAGCTCCAATAGGATCTATAATCATAATAACAACGCCATGAAGCCAACTATATTTAGGCTTTAACCACCAATCAATTAAGTGATTTAAAACCATCCATGCCATACATAAACCACGGAATATATCAATACTCTTTAATCTAGGGAATTTTTTATCATAGGCTTTTGTCATTTTATCTATATTATTCTGAATTCTAATTTTAAGCAATTATAATAGAGTACTATTGTTCTATAATTAAAATTTTTTGACGTTTGGAATTAAGATTTTTTATTGTGTCTTTAGCTAAAATTGAAGCCTTACTTAGTGAAATCTGACCATTTAAGATTCTCTCAATAATTTCATGTAACTCCATTTTTAATTCATTACTCTTTTCATTGGCATCTTCAAACATTTTTTTATTATTCAATTTCTGAAGCCTATACTCTTTATTTAATTTATAAAAATTCATTTCATTTATCTCGATTCCATCCCTTAAGGCTAGTAATAAAGCAGATGCTTCATGTGTTGTTTTTAATCTTTTTCTTTTATCTTTTATTTTTATTTTTGAAGATTTACTTTCATCTATTAAAAAAACTTTCATCTTCATTCTGCTTTTAAAATAATTATAGACTTTATTTATAAGATTTGTTGTAATTGGAACAACCCCTCCCCCAAATTTAAATATTAATTTCATCAAATCTTCATTCTTTTTTTGGAAGCATAAAACATAATCTTTAATTAATGCTATAAAATCTTTTTTATCATAAATTGTATGAGATATTAAATAGTAATCATCTAAAAATGTAACTATACCGATATGCTTTATCCCAGGATCGATTGCAAAGGTTAATTCTGAATAATTATTTTTATATTGAATTCGGTTGGAAGCTAATACTTTCAATATATAATGATTAAAATTATCATCCTTAGAATATGAAATATATATTAAATTTCCAAAAGTACTTTGAAGTTTTTCTTTTTCTTCTGAAGTAGTAAGAATAATAGAAGGAATTTTAGGGATTTTTGATTGTAAGATTTCAAATTTAATATTATATCTGATTAGTTCTTTGTTTAATCTATAAAAAAAATTAAGATTCTCTGTATAAACATATAAAATTTTATTTCTCAAATTATAATATAAAATATTAGATAAAATAATAATTTTTGATTTAATGAAATTCCCGTTAACAGCAATAAACTCATATTTTGAAGAAGCTAACTTTCAAAAAGGGCTTTTTTCAATTTGGGGTGATTTTGGTACTGGAAAGACTACATTTGCCCTTCAAACTGCAAAGAACAGCACGAAAAATAAAAAATTAGTTTATTTCATTTATACTAAACCAAATCTTCCTTGTGAAAAAATTCAAATTATATTTAGAGATTCAACAGAGGATCTAAAACTCATTAAATTTATTATTCCTAACAATTATGAAGATTTAAATAATATGATTTTCAATTTGGAATTTTTTATCCTAAGAAATTCAAAAAAGAATGAAGAGCAATTAAAATTAATAATTATAGACTCATTGACAGACTTATATCGATTAGAGTTAAATAAAGAAATAAAAGAAAAAAATTATACCATAAATTATATGTTAAATCAAATTCTAGCAAATCTCCTTTATTTAAATAACACTTATCACATTGAAGTCTTAATTGTTAATGAAAAAACTCAAAAAAAAGATAAGGATAATATTATAGAGGTTCAAAGTGGAGGGAAAGTTATGGAATATTGGATATTTTATAATATTAAAATTGAAAGAACAAATAAATTAAATGAAAGGATCTTTATATTATCTAACCGTTTTGATAATAAGAAATCTTCATTTAAAGCTATGTTAAATGAAGAGGGATTTTAATGATTGATAATGAAATATTACATATTGTAATATTTTCTTTAATTTAGAATCGCCGTACAATATTTAATTGATTTAAGGTTATTATAACATAAACTATGAAAAAAGAAGAAGAGACCTTAAATTATAATTTAATTACAATTAATGAAGGTTCTACTAAATTTTATATTCATGAATTTGATCAAAACTCTACTCCATCGAAATCTATGGAAGTTTTTTATAATAAGAGAATGGAAATTAATCGAGATATCTCGAATTTAGCTATAATGGCATATAATAAGTTAATTAACCAATGTCCTCTTATTATTATAGATTCCATGGCGGCTTCAGGCATCAGTTCTATTCGAATATTAAAAGAATGTAATAATATTGAGAAAATTTATATTAATGATCTTAATCCTTATGCGGTTGATTTAATTCACAAAAATTTAAAATTGAATAACATTTTTGAACATTCTACTCAGATTGAAGTTTCTGAAAAGGATGCGAATATATTATTTTCTGAAATTGCTGAAAAAATACATTTAAATAAGAAGAATGAATACAAAATACCTAATATAATTTCAATAGATCCCTTTGGTACTCCAAATCTATATTTAGATTCTGCTTTTAAAACTATACAAAAAGTCAATGGTTTATTATGTGTAACAGCAACTGATACCCCTGTATTGTTTGGGATTAAAAACGATGCTTGTATTAGAAAGTATATGGCTAAGTCTTTACATACAGAATATTGTAAGGAGATTGGAGCTCGAATTTTGTTAAACTTTATTTCAAGGATTGCAAATATCAATGGATTAGGAATTTTACCCTTATTAACATTTTACTCTTCTCATTTTATCAGAGTTTTTTGTATAACATTTAAAAATAGAAAAAAAATTTCAGAATTTTTTAATAAGTATGGTTATATAGTTCATTGCGATAAATGTGGATATAGGGCATCATTTAGAGCTAATGTTCTAAAACTACCAAAAAAATGTCCGAATTGTTTGAAAAAGGAAACAATAGATTATGCGGGACCCCTATGGGTTGATGATATCCACCACCTCGAATTCATTAAAGAGCTAATAACAATAAATGAAAAATTAAATTATAATAATAAAAAGAGAATTGAAAAATTGTTAACTATAGTTAAAGATGAGGTGAATATGCCCATAACTTATTATAATGTCCATAGACTAAGTCAGGAATTAAAGGTATCAACCGTTCCAAAATTAAAGACTGTAATAAACTGCATAAAAAATAAAGGATATAGAACCTCAAGAACACATTTTGATTTCTTATCTATAAAATCTTTTATGGATATTAATGGAATTAAAAAATGCATATTAGAATTACAATAATTGAAATTATGATTTAAATTGCCTAACAATCATTTTACCCATAAAAGAGATTCACACTATAAAAAGGCAAAAAAAGAAGGGTATCGAGCAAGGTCAGCTTTTAAATTGATTGAAATTCAAAAAAAATACAATATTTTTAAAAGAGTATTTTATATTTTGGACTTAGGATGCGCTCCAGGATCATGGTTACAGGTTGCAAAACTTTTTGCTGAACAAAATCTAAAAAAATATAATGATCAATATTATCATCGAGATCATTATATAATTTTAGGTGTTGATATAAAAAATGTTTCCCCCCTTGATAATGTTAAAATTATAAATGCTGATATCACAGAACCAGATCTTACAGTTAAAATAGAATTATATTTTCAAAATAAACTGGATTTAATTGTGTCTGATATCTCAATAAGCAAAACAGGTAATAAGTTCACAGATCATCTAAAACAAATTAATCTATGTTATACAGTTTTAGAATTAGCAAAAAAACTTCTTAAAAATAAGGGTACTTTAGTGCTTAAAACTTTCCAAGGTACTGATTTTAATAAATTTATAGATAATATGAAGAAGGATTACCTTTTCGTGAAATCCTATAAACCACAATCCTCAAAAAAAAAAAGTAATGAAATTTATATTATTGGATTGCAGAAAATTTAATTATAAATCTTGTAGCTGTGCTTCAATATCATCAAAATTAATATTATAATCTTTATTGTTTAATGTTTTATCAATCCATTCGGTTAACCAAGGGCAATGTTGAGGATTAAATTGATCCAAATTAGTATCATTACATTTATCTCGAAAAGGACAAATAAAACAGGGTTGTCTTGAGAACATAACCCATATAAAATCTTTCTTATTTTTATCAATAGGAATGGTTTCAACATTAATATCAAATTGTTCTATTGAATAAATATGTTTTGTCCAAGATGCATCTACTAATTCTCTCCTAATTTTTATTTTAGATTGTAAAGCCAGAATATCTATTATTTCTTCTAAATCTTCTCGTTTTTCTTTGGTTAATTGTAGAAGCTTATTAAAGTAAATATCTTTCTCTTGATTTATAATGTTTAGAATATTTTTTTCCTCTTTTCGTAATCCGCGACTAAAATCTTTTTTCTTCTCCTCAATCCTTTCAATCCTTCTTTCCGCTTCAGATCTATCATCTGAAGGACCTTCAACACGTTCCTTTATCCTGCATTTATGGCGTGAAAGATATGCAAAACTTTTACCACAGTAAGGACAAACCTCTTTTTTCTTCTTAGCCATGACAATTCTTATTTTGTAATAAGTATTTTATAATTGTATAATTATACGGAGTATGATATCTTTATGATTATTTCAAAATTAATTTTACGATTTCTTATCGATATTTTATTTGTTACTTTTTATTGTAATTTCAAATTGTATTTAAATTAAAAGGTTATTAATAAATATTAATGGAACTTCATGAAATTTTAGGACTTAAAAAATATCAAATAATTGATTACAATGTTTTAATCAGTAAATTAAATAAAAAAAATTTAAAATACAATGTTCTAACTTCAGGTTCGAAAAGTTTAGATGAAGTTTTAGGAGGAGGATTTTACACAAGTAAAAAATATTTAGTATTTGGGACAAATAAAACTGGTAAGACACAATTATGTCATCAATTATGTGTACAAGCTTATGATTTATTTATTAGTAAATTAAATCGAAAATCTTCAAAGTTTATATACTTTCTTGACACAGAAAATACATTTCGTCCTGAAAGAATAAAGGATCTTTCATTATCTTCTAATAAGAATTATCGAGAAATTCTTGCTAATATTTTGGTTTCAAAAATTATGAGTAATTCAGCTTTTTTACTAACTTTAAAAAATCTTGAACCCATCTTGAAAAAAAATAAGGGAGGAGTCTTAATTATAGATACAATAAATAACCATTATAATTCTGAACTTGGGAATAGAAATATTACTTTTAATAAGTCAAAAGAAGTGTTTATAAAAATTTTAGATTTAATTAATCTATTCACGACAAAGTATAATTTAATAACGATTGCTACTGCTCAAGTTTCATTCAACTTAGCCAAGGAATCTGTAATTCAAGTTCAACCAGTAGGAAATCCGTATCTAAATCATTATTTTTCGGAGTATCTCTACTTAAGCTTTAAAGAGGAAGTTAAATCTTATGTTCATTTAGTCAATTCTATTAAATTTCCTGAAAAAAAATTATTATATCAAATAACTGCAAAAGGAATTCAAGATTATAAATACTAAATATTTTGTTTAGATATATCAATAAATTCTTCTATCGAAAGATATATTAATTTTTGAGATTTTATATTAGAATTTACATAATAAATATCGTTTTGAATCTTGGCTTGTATCCATTCTATTAATTTTAAAGCATATCGTAGCTTTTTCTTCTTTATTGGATTTGCTTTTTGATCTTTTTTCATTTCTAATTTAGAATATTTTCCTATAATTGTTTCAAAATCCATTCCAATTAGAAATAATTTATGTTTTTGTGTTAATAAAGAGTGTAAAAAATAAAGAATTCGATCTCCATCTGTAAATCCTCCTGGATTTATTACATTGTCAGTTTCTTCAGTTTGGGTAGTTCCAATAATATTTTTATGTTTAAGTATAACTTCCTCAAAATCTCTTATTTTTTGTATATTATCTCCATGAGCATGCACAACGACAAAATTGGCATAATTAAATTCTTTCTCAGTAATACCATCTAAATCTGTAAATACAAAGTCTACGGGAATATTTTTTTCTCGTAAGAAAACAGAGGCTCCGTTTGCTGCAAAATTGATAAAATTGCTAAAAAATTTTGCTCCCTTTTTTTGTAAGACAATGTTAACAGTCTTTTCAAGAGAAGGTCCACATCCATAAATCATAATATTAGATTTTGATAAGATTTTCTTATAAATTGATTTTAAGATATTTTCTAAATTCCAATTAATATCCTTTTTTGAAAGAATATTGTCAAGAATATCTCTTGCTTCACAATCTTTCTTAAAATTAAATTTAAAGTCATCTAATATTTGAAAATAGAGAAATTTAAAATTATCATAAAAATTTAAACGGTCTTTTAGCTTAGAAACCATTATTTCCTCCAAATCCATTTAACTATATTATAAATAAAATTTTAAATGCTTACTTTAATTAATAAAAACATATACTTCAATTCAATTTAATTATAATTCAATAAAAAATTATAATTCAATAATAAGGAGATAGTTAATTATGACCAAATGGTATACGAAAACTCATCAGTGGTTTGATGATGGGACAAAGGAAGTTGGTATTACACCTTATGCTGCTGAGCAACTTGGTGAAATATCATTTGTAGATGTAGAAGGACTTGATGGAGCAACCCTTGAACAGGTTAAAATGGATGGGGATGAGCCTACATCTGATCCAATTGATTGCACAGTTGAATCTAGTAAAGCTGTAGGAGATATATATAGTCCTGTCTCTGGAACTGTCACAGAAGTCAATTCTGATTTAATGGACGAACCAGAAAAAATTAATGAGGATGCTTTTTCAGCATGGCTATTTAAAATTGATCCTTCTAATTGGGATGCTGAAAAAGGAAACTTACTTGATGAATCCGCTTATAACGCATTTAGTGGACAATAAAATGTTAATTTAGTTTGTTCTAAACTTATTCTTTTTTTTCTTTTTTTTTATACAAAATTCTATGCTCTTTTTTATAGAATAATAAACTAGTGAATTTCTATTGCTAAGTGTTTCATATTAAATAATTAAGTTAAATAATATCTATAATTAGATAAAGATAAAAAAGACATAATAGATAGTATTAATATTTAAGGGATCTTAAGCTTTCTGGTCAATAATATATTGGAGAGTGATAAATGTTATAATTATCATTAGAATTCCAATAGTTAATATCCATATTGCCATTTTTCGATTATAAACATATTTTGATGCTTGATATAACAAAATAAAGCCCATAGAGGATAAAAAAATTAGAATTGAAGCAACTATTCCTTCAATTATAAAACTCTCATGAATGTCATTAAAAATAAATACAGGGTCTCCTTGTTGATTTGCTCCTAATGCAGGAGGTTCACGAACAATTAAATATACAACTCCTGTTTGAAGTATAAATAGAATAATAAAAATAGCAATTATACTTAAAGATCTGGATGGCATTGGTAATGATATTCTAAAACCCTTGAATTTCGGAAATTTTATCTTAGGTTTTCTCAACCTTTTACCAAAAATCCATGGTGTTTTTCTTCTTATGCTTTCTAATACAGTTTCAGAACCTAGCACTTCCCCTTTTCGATCTAATTTGCGAGTTGTTGAATGTTTTTCCATTGTTAACTATGAAATAATTATTTATTTAAATTTATTAAGTTTTTCAATTAAAATTGCTTATTAACTTAATTTTTGAAGCAAATTAATTAATAGTTTCCAAACGTTCTCAATAGATTTAATTTTTAATTTTTCATCTGGTGAATGAGCACCCTCATTTTTAGGACCAATAGAAATCATTTCCATTTGGGGGAATTTCTTTTTTAGAATTCCACACTCCAAACCAGCATGAATAGCTTTAATTATTAAATCTTCATTAACTAAATTTCGATATACTTCTTTATAATTGTTTAATAGTCTAGAATTAAAATTAGGATTCCAACCAGGATAATCACTGTCAATTTTATACTGAATTTCCAGATCACTTAATTCTAAAAGGCTTTTTACGTTTTCCCAAATTAAATACTTAAAATATTCACTAAGGCTTCTTTGACTTAATTTTATTTCAATGTCTTGCTCTCTCGTATTGATTACAGCAAGATTTGTAGATGAGAACACTAAATCTTTGATTCGAGGGTGCATAGAGAGAGGCCCACAAGGCATTAAATTTAGGATGCTTAATATTTTGTCCTGCATTTCTTTTACTAATACTGTTTCATTGGAAAAATTCTCCAGCTTTGTAATTATTATTTCTAAATTTGGTTCAATACTGTCATATAATATTTTAATATTATTGAAATGCTCTTTTATAAAAATTTTAATCTCTGATACGTTTTCTTTTTCAACATAAAATATTGTACTTACTTCTCTTGGTATTGCATTTGTACGATTCCCTCCATCGATAGAGCAGAGATGGATTGAAAATTTGTCATTTAAATTCGATAAAATTTGGCTGATAATCTTAATAGCGTTTCCTCGCCCTAAATGGATGTCTACTCCAGAGTGCCCACCTAACAATCCTAACAAATCTAATTTTATTGGAATTAAAACACTCTTTATTTGATTGATATTAATTCTATCTGTTTTTAAATAATAAAATGTCACAATTCCTCCAGCGCATCCTATGGTAACTGAAGTATCTTCTTCAGAATCAAGATTTATTAAAAAGTCTCCATCAATTAATTTACTATCAATCTCAAAAGCTCCTCTTAAACCTTGTTCTTCATCAACAGTAAATAATAAATCTAATGCTAATGTGTCAAATCCTAGTTCTTTATTTTTTATTTTCTTCATTAAAGTTAATATGTAACATATTCCTACACCGTTATCGGCTCCTAAAGTAGTACCTATTGCAGTTATCCATTTCTCATTTTTGTCTTCTATTATTTCTAATTTTAAGGGATCTTTTGAAAAATCATGCGTGACAGCTTCGTTTTTTTCACACACCATATCCATATGACATTGTAGTATTCCTTTTTTCTCTTGCTGAGATCTTGCCGGAATTCTCACAACAAGATTTCCTATATTATCGACTTGAGTCTTAAAACCTAATTTCTCTGCTTCTTCCCTTATATAATTTCTTACCCGTTCTTCATTTTGTGAACACCGAGGGATTTTAGTAATTTGTCCAAAATATTCCCAAAATTCAGAAGGTTCTCCTAATTCTTTTAAATTTATCATAAATATCGCATGCTATCAAATTATATATATAAATTCATATATAATAATTATAAAATAACACTAAATTCCTTATAACTTTATTTAAAGGCGGATTATATGAGTTGGAAGGATCTATATTCAGAAGTTAAAAAACGAAAAATGGAAGCGCTGAATAAACAAGATGTTGTAAAAGCTGTTGAAAAACACGGAAAAATATTAGCAGTTAATGGTAGATATGAAAAACCTAAGAAAGTTGTACAGCATATGTATGCGTCATTAAAAAAAATAATTTCAGAAAAGGACATAATAAAAGAAGATCTGTCTCAGTATGATGTAGTTCTTATAGGATGCCCAGGTAGCGATGTACCATATGCTGCTCATCCTAAAATCCGAGATTTTGTTTTAAATGGAGGATGGCTAATCACAACTGACTGGGCTATTCGAAGTATCATCGAAATTATTTTTCCAGGATTTATTAGATGGAATAATGCAAAAACAGCTGATGCTGTTGTTTCATGTCAAATAAACGATCCTAATCATCCTTTTCTAGATGGAGTATTAAGTGAAATCCAACAGAATAAATGGCAAAAAGAATCTATAAAAAATACAAAAAAAAATGAATTTCGATGGTGGCTCGAAACACGATCATTCCCTATACAGGTTATAAATTATCAATCTGTAAATATATTAATTAGTTCAACTGAAATATTAGATAAATGGGGAGAATCTCCTGTTCTTGTGGAATTTGAATATGGAAAAAAAGGGGGACGAATAATTCATATGATAAGCCATACACATCTTCAAAAGGGTGGAACTAAAGGAAAATATGCTTCTGCCTTAATTCTGACAAACATCCTAGATGAAAAAGTATCTCAAAAAATAGGTATTTCTAAAACTCCTGCTCAAAGGTATGTTTCTGATTGGGAAACCTCTCAATCACAATCCCAGCAACAATATCATCAGCAACCATTAGAAGAACAATGGGTTACTCCATCTCAACAAGATCAATATCTAGATTCTTCTTTAAGAGTAGGTGGATTAACAGAGACTTCTCAAATTATAGAAGCGGATGTAAATAGTAATACATTCTCATTTGCTAGTAAATGTATATATTGTGGATTTGATTTTGGGGAATATACTGGAAAGATTTATCTGTGTCAGGCATGTAGTTCACTTTATCATGAAGAATGTATTAATTCACAAATCAACGAGGGAATTTGTAAGAAATGCGGGAGAATTTTGCTATGGTAGCTTTTAACACAAAATAACGAACTATATCTCAATTTTTAAAAAAACCTAAATTTAAAGAAAAAAATAAAAAAAGAAAGGGCAAATTTTAAATTATTAATCCTTTTTAATCTAATTTTCAATTATTTCAATAGCTTCTTCTGGGCATTGAGTTTCGCAAGCTCTACAACCTACACAGTCTTCTCTGTTTTCCTCTAGTACATGTACTTTTCCTCCCTCTGGTTCACCAAAACATTCAGAAGGGCAAACTTCATAACATGTACCGCACCCAGTGCAGGCATCCATATCAATTTTTATATCAAAAGACATGATCATTTAACTCCTATTTTATTTCATCCTTGTAATATTTAATTTAGATAATTATAGTTTAATAAAGATAATAATATAAAAAATTTAAATTTCGTTTTTATTTAGATCAATATTTAGTGCTATTTACTTTATGAAACTGAAAAATTATAATTTTCGTTAAAAAAAAAGAAAATGAAAAAAATAAAAAGGTAATTTAATTATTTCTAAGATTCCTCGGAACTCTCTTCTTCGGCTGCTAATTCCTCTTCTAACTCTTCTAGAGGAACAGGCGCAGGGGTTGTTAACATACTATAACCTATCCAAATTGCAATAATCGAAATTAAAATTACAAGAAGCCACATAGGGGCAACGACAAAGAGTTTCCAGTCTAACCAATCAATATCGAATAAACGTGCCCAGCTATCCCAATTTGGGTCATCCCAGATTGTATCGAACAATAAATCTATTATAGAGCCCAGAGTGTATACTATAGCAATTAGGATACCGACAATCATAACAATAGCTCCTATGACTTTATCTTTTGCCACTTCCATTCAACTCCTAGGATAATATTTTTTTTTCAATTAGTTTTGTATAAAATTGAATTATTGATTAATATAATTTCTAAAATATGATCTAATTAAAACCATTCTCTTTCAGAGCTATTTAGATCGAAAATAAAATATGATGATGATCCATAATTAACCATAATAGATATTAAAACATTAGTTAGAATATTTGAATATTAAATTAAATCTATGTTGAATAAAAATTCTTATGTGTTGATTATTGGCTCTAGTAATATGGATTTAAATATTTATTCTAAACGATTACCCAATCCTGGAGAGACTGTTACTGGAGGAGTTTTTAGGCAATTTTTAGGTGGGAAGGGTGCGAATCAATCTGTTGCTTCTGTGAGATCAGGTGCTAAAACTATATTTATTGGAAAGATAGGAGTTGATTCATTTGGTGATCAGATGATTTCTCGTTTAACAAATGAAGGAGTTGATATAACACATATAATTAGAGATCCTAATGAATCAAGCGGGGTTGCTTTTATATTAATTGATGACAAGGGAGAAAATATGATTAGTGTAGCCCCAGGAGCAAATTTTAAATTGACTTTAGATGATATTGAATTACATTCTGAGGTTATAAGAAATGCTAGATGTTTAGTTGTTCAGATGGAAATTCCGATAGAAGTAATAGAAAAAGTGTTTGAGATTGCTTTACAAGGAAATGTTATTAAGATTCTAAATCCTGCTCCGTTCAAACCAATTCCACCTAAAGTTTTAAAGAATATTGATATAATTGTTCCAAATGAGGGTGAGTTATTTCTTTTATATTCCTCATTAGGTTATAGTCAGTTAAATAGAAATGATAATGATATTATTTTTAAAGTCTCTAAGGAGATCTCTAAATTAGGTATAAAATATATCATAACAACGCTGGGAAAGAAAGGTTGCTCAATATATCTTCGACAAAAAGAGAAAAATTTACTGGTTCCTGCTCCAAAAGTTGAAGCTGTTGATACAGTAGGTGCTGGAGATTGCTTTATCGGAGTTTTAGCAAGTAAATTAAGTAGAGAAGAATCAATTATTAATGCTGTTAAATATGCTACAGTAGCAGCTTCAATCGCAGTTACCAGAAGAGGTGCTCAAGATTCTATGCCTTTTTTGCAAGAAATTGAAGATAAAATGAATAAATTAAATATTGATTTAGATTAATTGAAAAAAAATGAATGTTGAGACGTTAGTATCACAAAGGAGTACTTTATTGAGAAAAAATCATCTTAAACCTTTAAAAATCTCGATTACTGAGGATCATTTTAATGATGTCTTTTTAATTAACGGAACATCATTTATTACACAAGAAATTACTCAATCTGACTTTTTTATAAAACCAGAAGATTATTACATGATAATTAATAAAGGAAAAAATCCAATCAAGCTACGATATAATCAAGATATCTCAAATCATGAAATAATTTATAATCCTTACAAGTATGAATATTCAAGAAAAACAAATTTTGAACCAAGCTTCTTTAAAAATCGGTATAACATTCCAGAAGGTTATATTGATACACTTCCTAAATGGTATAGTTTCAAATTCACCTATCCTAACTATAATTTAATTTTTATCCGCCCTGAATTTGGACTTTCAATTCAGGTTCATAAATATAGGGATGAACAATGGGAAATTTTAAAAGGGAAACCAATTGTAATTAGTAAAGATAAAGTATATTACTATGTTGAAAAGGGTGCTAAATTTCAGAACAAAAATAATACTTATCATTCAATCATCAATCCAAATAAAGAAAAATATAAATTTGTTCTTATAAAAGAGAATTGGAGTGGAAACTTCGACGAAAAAGATATAGAACGAGTTTTTAATCCAAATCATTATGAATAACTATTTTTCATTGAAAATGGTAAAAATATAAAAGAAACGATTTTAGATGTAAAACATTAGATTTAATGGGATTCTTCCTAAAACTACATCTAAAACTTATAAGTTTTATGATTTTTGCTTTTTTAACCTAAAAATTAAAATTTAAAGCAATACTAAAAACCTTACCGTATTAAATAATATGAGAAATATTTATTGAACAAAATTAATGAATTAAGCAGAATGGTTAAAATATGGCTCCAAATGAAGAAAACAATGAAGAAATTGAAGAAGATTTAGATGAGGATGAACCATCAGAGGAAATTATTGAAAAATTTGAAGATGAAGAAAAGCAAGGCGAATTAGATGCAGAGGCAGAACTCGATCGATTAAGATTTAAATATAGAGGACACACTTTGGAAGAATTAAAAAAGATGAATATGGATCAATTTATTCAATTACTTCCAGCTAGAGCAAGACGTTCCTTGAAAAGAGGTTTGCCACCAAGACAAAAAAAATTGCTTGAACGGTTAAGGAGAGCATATCGCGCTAAAAAACGGGGGAAAGACTTACTTACAAGGACCCATGTACGAGATATGGTAATTTTTCCTGAAATGGTGGGACTTAAAATAGGCGTTTATAATGGAAAAGAATTTGTTATTGTTGAAATAAAACCTGAGATGATTGGAACATACCTAGGTCAATATAGTTTGACTCGAAAGCGAGTTCAACATGGTTCTCCTGGGATTGGAGCCACAAGAAGTTCAAAATATGTACCACTAAAATAAAAATTATAAAAAAGTTGATATGAGATGCCTAATTGGGGTTATTCTTTTGTTGAACAAAAATATGATTTAGATCGTATAGCAAAAGCATCAGGTAGAGATCTTAGAATTAAACCAAAACATGCCAGAGAGATATGTGCTGTAATTAAAGGCATGAAAGTTGAAAAAGCTAAAAAATTCCTCGAAGATGTTATAAATTTAAAACAATCAGTACCATTTAGACGTCATAAAAAACATGTACCGCATCGAAAAGATCTAAAACAGTTTAAATGGTATGCAGGAAGATATCCTAGAAAAGCAGCTGCTAGAATATATGAAATTCTATCATCTGTAGAATCTAATGCGGAATATAAGGGTTTAGATATTGATCTCTGCAGAATTATTCATGCTGCCACACATAAAGGAAGAATTATTAAGCGATATATTGAACGCGCTCGTGGTCGTAATACACCCAAATTTAAGCATTTATCACATGTAGAGCTTGTAATTTATGAATTTCCAAGTTAAAAATTAAAGGAGAATAAAAATAATGAGCCCCTTAGCTAAACATTTTATTGAACAAGGTATTAAATTAATGCAAATAAATGAATACCTCCGATCTGAGCTAGTTAGAGCAGGTTTTGCAGGTGTTGATCTTCAAAAAACACCATTAGGAGTAAGAATCACATTGAAAACTTCCCGACCTGGTTTAGTAATTGGAAAAGGAGGAAAAAGGATACAGGAAATAACAGATGTTCTCCAAGAACGTTTTGGCCTAGAAATGCCACAAATTGAGGTAGAAGAGGTTCCCAACCCAGATCTCAATGCCCAGATTATGGCAGAAAGACTTGCATATTCTCTTGATAGAGGAAGACATTATCGTCGTGCTGGATACTACATCCTTCGAAAAGTTATGGATTCGGGTGCTCGAGGCGTTGAAATAAGAATAAGTGGAAAAGTAACTTCACAACGCGCCAGGTGTCAAATTTTTAGAGCTGGTATGATGACGAAAAGCGGTTTTCCTGCTCAAGAAGGTGTTGATAAAGGAGTAGCTCAATGCATTCAAAAAAGCGGAGTACTTGGTGTTATTGTAAAAATAATGCATGCTAATACTAAAATGGGGGATGAAATTAAAGTTAAAAAAGATCTTTTAGAACAGGCTCAAACTAAAAGAGAAGTTATATTAACCAAAACAAGGACAGAATATGAAATTGATGAGGTAGATACTGATTTAAGTGAAGAAGATAAAGAATTAATTGATGATGTTGATGAAGACGATATCTCCAAAATCTCATTAGAGCCTAATAATGAAGAGAAAATATAAGAATAATTATTATAAAAAACCAGGTGAATAAAATGGATATTATAACTGCCAAAAAGGTGCGAGAGATGGATATACGTGAGAGGGAGAGGACTCTCATCAATTTAAGAGAAGAATTGATGCAACTTTACTCCGCTCAAACTGGTGGTGGGCTCTCTGATAACCCAGCAAAAGCAAAAATATTAAGAAAGCAGATCGCAAGAATTTTAACTGTAATAAATGAGGAAAAATCATGATACATCCAAAATATTTAATATACCATGATTTAATTGGAATTCATGTTCTAGCAAAACTCAATTCAATGAAAAATAATAAGTTTTTCTTGGATATTGGTATAGTCATTGATGAAACAAAAAATATGTTAATTACTGAAAAAGACGATGAAATTAAGAAGTATATTAAAAAAGACTATGTATTTAGATTTGAAATTCCTGATTTCGGGGATAATTCCCAAAATTATTTTTTAGAAGTCGAAGGAAGTAAGATTATTGGTCGTCCCGAAAATAGATTAAGAAGTTTGAGAAGGAAAAAGTGGTTGAAAAAATGAGTAGAAATATAGGAATTCCAGGAGTTACACCTCCTAAAGTCAAGGCAGAAGAATGTAATGATGAATTTTGTCCTTTTCATGGCACAACAAGAATTAGAGGAAAATTAACTCAAGGAGTTGTTGTAAGTAAAAAATCTAAAAATACTGTTATAATTAGAAGAGACTATGTTCAATTTATTAGAAAGTATCAGAGATATGAACGTCGTAATATACGATTAGCATGTCATTTGCCAGAATGTTTGAGTCGTGAAATAGAAATTGGAGATTTAGTAAAAGTTGGAGAATCACGAAAAATCTCAAAAACAAAAGCATTTATAGTTTTAAATAAAATTTCAAGTGAGGCAGATTAAAATGGGAACTCGAAGAAAGTTAGGAAGAAAGCGGCAGATTAAACCGAGAACGAGTTATGGATTATGTAATGGCTCAAGAATCCTTATTGCCGACAATTCAGGGGCAAAAATTGCTCAAATCATTAATGTTGATCATTTTAAAAGTCGAGTAAGAAGGTTACCTAAGGCTAGTGTTGGAAGTATCTGTACTGTTACAATTAAGAAGGGTAAGCCTGAAATGCGAGGGAATATAATGAAAGCAGTAATTGTAAGGCAGAAAATGATTTATCGACGTTTAGATGGAACAAGATTATGTTTTGAGGATAATGCTGGTGTTCTTGTTACTAAGGAAGGAGATCCCAAGGCCACAGAAATAAGGGGACCAATCGCACGAGAAGCTGCTGAACTTTTTCCACGATTAGCATCAATTTCATCATTAATAATATAAAAAAGGAATGGAAATGAAAGTTAAAAGTCAAAAACCAAGAAAGCAAAGGAAGGCTTTATTTAATCATAAGAATCATCAGAGATCGAAATTATTAAGCACACGATTAGCCGATTTTCTTACTGAACAATATGGTATTAAGCGACTTCCACTAAAAGTAGGAGACCAAGTTCGAATCTGTAAAGGGGAATATTCTGATTTCGAAGGTGAAGTAATAGAAATTTTAAAAAATCAAAGAGCTAGGATAAAAGAGGCTCAGTTCGAGAAAGCAGACGGAACACAATTCCATCCAGCTATTCATGTATCAAATTTAATAATCACGAAATTTGCAGAAGAGAAAAAAATGGATCCATGGCGAGCAAGTATGATGGAAAGAAAAGTATTATATGGTTTTGAAGAAGAATTAACTGGTCCAAAAAAAGTTAAAGGGGTAGAGAAAGAAAAATGACTAAGCATGGAGGTCAGAAGACTCTTAAAAGGTTAAACACTCCAGCATTTTTACAAATTAAAAGAAAACATGGGAAATTTTTTGTAAAGCCATCTCCAGGACCACATCCAAGTAGGTTTTCTTTACCACTTCTTCATATTGTACGAGATCTTCTTAAAATTGTTAATAGTCATAGAGAAGCAAAGAAATTAATTGGTTTGGGAGATCTTAAGGTAGATGGTAAGGTAATAAGAGATAAAGCTTTTCCCGTTGGATTAATGGATGTTCTATCGATCGAGAAAATAAATAAATTTTATAGAGTACTTCCAGATTCTCAACATGGTTTAATTTTGCATGAAATTCCTGAACAAGAAAGTACATTTAAATTATGTAGAATAAATAAAAAATCGGTAATTAAAGCTGGTCATATTCAACTAAATTTACATGATGGAAGAAATATTTTAATTAGAATAAAAGATCCAAGAAATCCAAAAGAAGATATTTATAAAAGAATGGATGTATTAAAAATTTCAATTCCTGAACAAGAAATTATGAAACTATTACATTTTAAAGAAAATAATTTAGCAATTATTATATCGGGAAAAAATATTGGACAAGTAGGTAAAATTATTGAGGTTTTAAAACAATTTGGTCCAAAAGCAAGTACAGTCTCTATTCAACATAATGGAGACCATACAGAAACATTATATGATTATACGTTTATAATTGGTGAAGAACAATCTGAAATCAATTTACCAACGATAGGGAGTTAAAAAATTAAGAAGTGAAATAAAATGTCAACTAAATCTAAAATAGTATCCTCAAGTGCTTCAACAAAACAATTTGATGAAAAATGGAAAAATCCCATGAAGCAACCTTATTTAGAGAAAATAGTGTTAAATATTGGCGTTGGAGCTGGAGGGGAAGAACTGGAAAAAGCAACAACAGTGTTAGAACAAATCACAGGAAGAAAAACGATTAAAACGCTTTCAAAAGTGAATGTAAAAGAATTTAATCTAAGAAAAGGTCGCCCTATTGGCTGTAAAGTAACAATAAGAGGTAAAGAAGCAGAAAAACTATTAAAAAGACTCTTGATAGTAAATAATAACAAAATACTAAGAAGAAGTTTCGATAATTATGGTAATTTCGGATTTGGGATAGATGAACATATTAAAATCCCTCAAACAGAATACGAAGCTTCTATTGGTTTATGGGGTTTAGATGTTTGTGGAAGGATTGTAAGATCTGGAATGAGAGTCAAATTTAGAAAAAAAGAAAAAGCAAAAATTCCAAAACATCATTATGTTTCAAAAGCAGAAACTCAATACTTTTTGAAACAAAAATTTGGAGTTGATATTGTACAAAAATTAGATTTAGAGTATATATAATGAGTCGAGGTGAAATTTATTCCACAAGGCAAACAATACGGTAAAGGTCAGAGAGAATGTAGAAGATGTCACACTCATAGAGGCGTTATTAGAAGGTATGGATTGTATATTTGCAGAAGATGCTTTTATGAAATTGGAAAAGATATAGGATTTAAAAGGTTTGAATGAAGAATTAAAAAAAGAAATAAAGAGTGAGAAAAAATGGTAAATACTTTGGCTGATGCTTGCTGTGCTCTTAAAAATGCTGAAAGAGCACGAAAAAAAGAAGTAATTATAAGCCCAGCTTCAAAAATTCTTCAACAGGTGTTACGCATTTTCCAGAAAAATGCTTATATTGGGGAATTTGAAAGATATGATGATGGACGTCAAGGAAAATTTAAAATAGCATTATTAGGAAGAATCAATCAATGCTCAGGATTAATGAGATTAAATTATAAAATTTCACAATTTGAAATGTTAGAAAGAAAACTATTACCAGCTCCAGGATTAGGATTAATTATTATAACAACAAACCAAGGAATAATGACTCTGAAAGAAGCAGAAGAAAAACAAATTGGTGGTCATACACTATGTTATATTTATTAAATCATCTGTGAGGCAAATATATTATGGTAAAAATTGCATTCTTTGAGGAACAATTAGATATCCCTGACGGAGTCGAAGTTACTCTTGAAGGAGGACATCAAATCAGAGTAAAGGGATCGAATGGAGATATTACAAAAGATTTTAGTCATGTTAGAGGTATTAAAGTATCAATAAATAATAAAAAAATAACTTTTGCAACCAATTTCCCAAAAGGCGGAACACTTGCCTTAATAAAGACAGTTCTAAGTATTATCAATGGTTTGATTTTGGGAGTTCAAATAAATTATAAATATGTCTCAAAAATTTGCTATAGTCACTTTCCTTGTTCAGTTAAAGTAGATGATAAGAACCGTATAGTTTTTATAGAAAATTTCTTGGGAGAAAGAGCTCCTCGAAAGGCAAATTATCCAGATAATGTAAAAGTTAAAGTTGATGGTGATGATATTTACTTCATAGGCCCTGATAAAGAGGCTTTGGGTCAAGCAGCAGCTAATGTTAAAAGAGCTTGTCGCATTCGTAAAAAAGATCCACGTGTTTTTCAAGATGGTGTTTATTTATATAAAAAAATGATAGGAGACGAACTCATCTGGGAAATAAAATAAGGTGATTCATTTGAAGCAAGAAAAAAGATTGATTGAACTTAGGAAAAAAATGAATAAGAAAAGACCATCCTTTAGGCGTGTAGAATCTTGGAGATATAAAAGAGTGAAAGAATCTTGGAGAAAAGCTAGAGGGATTGACTCACAAACTAGAAAAAAAGAAAAATCTGGAGTTAAATCTCCTACAATAGGTTATCGTGGACCAAAAAAAGTACGAGGATTACACCCTTCAGGATATGAAGAAGTAAGAGTAAGCAATATTGATGATATTCGTAATTTAAAGAGAAAAAGACATGCACTCAAAATTTCAAGTAGATTAGGTGCTAAAAAACGTCTTGCACTCATTGATTACTGTCAAAAAAGGGGCTATAAGATATTAAACCTTGGAATAACACAAAAAGAAATCGAAGGTTTAGAAGCTTTAATTGAATCTCCATTAGAGAGTGAAGATCTAATTGATTTAGATGAGTTAGAAGAATGAATTGAATATAAAATTTAACATCAAATTTACAAGTTGAAATAAATTATGAATTTAAAACCACAAAGACGGATGGCAGCAGAGATTCTCAAATGCGGAGAGAATCGCGTATATTTTGATCCCTATCTAATAGAAGATATCTCACTTGCAATTACTAGAGAAGATATACGTAATTTAATTAAACAAGGTGTTATACAAAAAAAATACAAAAAAGGTATATCAAAATACAGAAAAAATATTCATCTTGAAAGAAAGAAAAAAGGGAGATCAAGAGGCTTAGGAAAAAGAAAAGGAACCAAATATGCAAGAAGTCCTAAGAAAAAGGCCTGGATAAAACGTATTCGACCGATTAGGCGAGAATTAAAAAAATTAAGAAATCGAAAGCTAATTACTGCAGCTAATTATCGAAAATTATATAAAAATGCTAAAGGTGGGATGTTTACTAGTGTTGCTCAATTAAATAGATACGTTAAAGAAAAAGAATTAATACGGAGAGGAAGAGGTAGATAATTTTGGCTAAAGGTCCACGATATAGGAAATCATTTCGAAGACGTTTTGAAGGTAAAACAGATTACTTTAAAAGATTAAAGTTATTAAAATCACGAAAATTGAGAGTAGTTATTAGAGTTTCAAATAATCATGTCAGAGTTCAAATTGTTCAATCCAAATTGGGAGGGGATAAAGTACTAGTATCTGCTTTCTCTAAAGAATTAGCTATTAAATATGGATGGATAGTTAATACAGGTAATATACCCGCAGCATATCTTACTGGCTATTTAGCAGGATTGAGAGCAAAAAATAAAAACATTCAGGAAGTGATTTTTGATTTGGGTGCTTTTTATCATAGACACAGAGTGCTTGCCGCATGTAAAGGAGTTTTGGATGCAGGTTTGGAAATTCCCTACCGCGAAGAACTTTTTCCAGAAAATCTTGAAGAAAGAATTAATGGGAATCATATTGAACAATACGCAAAAATATTAAAAACAGAAGAACCGGAAAAATATGATAAAATATTTTCTGGTTATATTAATAAAAAGATTAATCCTCTTAAAATAAGCCAGAGTGTTAAAGATTCCAAGAAATTAATAGAAAATAAAGCTTAATTGAGGAATAAAAAATGAGTCGTTTAAGAAATATTGATGAGGAATGGGTTCCCAAAACTAAGTTGGGAGAATTAGTTCAACAAGGCCTAATAACATTAGATAAAGTATTTCAAAATAATTTAGTAGTAAAAGAAAAAGAAATAATTAATATACTCTTGCCACAATTAAAGGAGAGTGTAGTAACAATAAAGATGGTGCAACAAATGACTGCTAGTGGCCAAAGATCTAAGTTTAAAGCAGTTGTACTTGTTGGAACTGATGGTTTTATAGGTACTGGCTCCGCTAAAAGTAGAGAGGTAGGTCCTGCTATAAGAAAAGCAATTGACAAGGCAAAGCTCTCAGTAATACCTGTACTTAGAGGATGTGGAAGTAAGGAATGTGGATGTGGAGGAACACATAGTATTCCTTTTAAGGTTAACGGTAAATGTGGATCAGTAAAGATACGACTTATTCCTGCCCCTGCTGGAGTAGGTTTAGCCTGTGCTGACAAAGTAAAAGAAGTATTAAAATTGTGTGGGATTGAGGATATTTGGAGTAAAACATTTGGAGATACAAGAACTAGTGAAAATCTTGTAAAAGCTACAGTTGATGCTCTTAAAAACGCTCATTCATTTAATTTTAATTTGTAAGATGAGTGGTGTAAAATGGCTATGGCAAAAAAGAAAGTAAAATCAAAGGGAATAGAATTTATACCAAAGTTATATTTTGCAATTCGCATTAGAGGAGCTCCTGGTATGAGAGGTAAAATTCTTGATACATTGAAAATGCTAAGAATGCATAGTGTAAATCATGGAGTTCTGATATGGGCAAATAAAAGCTTTAAAGGAATGCTAGTTAAATGCAAGGATTATATTGCTTATGGAGAAATAGATGAAAAAACTTTAATTAGATTATTAAGAATGAGAGGACGTATAGAAGGAAATAAACCACTCACAGAAGAGCATATACGAAATTTATCAGATTATAAAAATTTTAAAGAAATTGCAAAGGCGTTATTGAATGGTAAAATACAATATCGAGAGAAAGATATCTACAAAATTAAACCAGTTTTTCGACTACACCCCCCACGTAAGGGACATAGAGGGTCAATAAAAAAACATTATTCTGAAGGTGGAACTTTAGGTGATGTAGGTCCGTATATAAATGAATTAATTCATAAAATGATTTAATAAAAGGTGAATAAAAAATGCGAAATTATCCTCGTAAAGTTCGAAAAATGAGAGGTAGACGAACACATGGTTATGGAAGAATAGGGCAACACAGAAAAACTGGGCAGCGTGCAGGACGAGGAAAAACTACTCAATGGAAAAAAAGTAAAAAAAGCTACTACTTAAAACAAAAAGAATTAGGATTTCCCGACCCAGATTGGGATATGGGAAAAAAAGGGTTTAAAAGACCTCAAGATCTTAAGCGTATTTATCAAATAAATACAATTAATGTTAAGGATTTAGATCAAAAAATAGAAACATATGTTTTGGATAAAAAGGCTACAAAATCTGGTAATACTTTTAGTATTAATTTACATGAACTTAATATTCAGAAGGTATTAGGACGTGGAGAAATTAACAAGACTATAAACATTGTAGTCAATAAAGCATCAAAGAGAGCCATTGAAAAAATAGAATCTGCTGGTGGTAAAGTCAATCTTCTTACAAAAGTAGAAACATTAAGTTAAAATTCTTCTTTATGACTTCTTTTTATCAATAAAATGAATTCTTAAGACTTAGAATATAAAATGGCCTTAGATCAAAATAATTTTTATGATGAGGATGATCTGGATCAAAATAATGATACTAAAAGAAAAAAAAATATGTTTTTAGTAATCTGTTTAATCATCCTTCTCATTTTGATGCTTCCTTCTATAACAGTCTTACTTATTTTTTTTTAAAATTAAAAAATCATTAGGAGAGCATTTTATTTATTAATTGGATTAACCCAGGTAATATAAAAACGAATCCAAGTGTATTTCCGATAATATGAATTACTGTATATACTATTCCTGTAAGAAAATAAGGGATAAATTCTTCAATTCCAAGATAGGTTAATACACTAATTAATGTAGAAAAAATTTGAAAACTAATGGTTATTAATGCTCCAATAAGACCAAAAATAACCATAATTGGAAAAGTAAATGCATCTCCATCTGATTTGAAGTAATCTTTCTTATTGATATAATCACTAATTAATCCTCCTAAACATCCTGTCATAGAATAATGAAACAATTGAAATGTTAATAAGGGGAAAGGAGATGGCCCAAAAGGATTAAAAAAACAAAAGATAAATGAACTTAAGAACCCTACAATTATCCCGTTTTTTTTACCTAATACAAAACCTGATAGAAAAATTGATAATGTAAAAAGCTCTATATTTGGCAAATGTACTAACATATATCCTAAAACAATACAAAGAGCAGAAAATATACTTGTTATTGCAATTCGAAAAGATTTTCTTTCTAATAATGATGCGTGTTTATCTCTCTCTTGTTCAGCTTCTTCTTCAACTAATTGGTTAGGTCTTTTTACTTCTGATTTTATTTGCACTTCAATCTTTGCATAAATATCATTTTATTATGTTGATTAATAAGGAAAGAAAGAATTTAAATATACGGGTAACTTATCCTACAATTCACGCTTTCTACACTTCAAATAATAAGAATAGAAAGAGTTGTTATTCTCCCAAAAATATCATCATTCTTTAATATTCTTACAAAATATTTATATCAAATTAATAGCATTAAAACTATTAAATTGAATCATCTACCTTAAAATATTGCTTTAAAGTCAAGATATCAGCTGATATCGATTTTGATTTGTTATAATACACTTTATTTGGATAATTATTGAGAGAAAATTCAGCTAATTGAAATAGAATTTTATTCAAATTCTTTCCTTTTTGGGTTAAAGAATATTCAATTAATACTGGAGTAGTGGATTTAAATGTTTTTTCAATTATGTCTGTCTTTTGTAATTCTTTCAGACGTAATGAAAGCATCTTTGTACTAATTTGAGGATTTGCTTCTAAAAATTCTGAAAATCTTGTTTTACCTCTGAATAAGTCTCTTATTATTTGTATTGACCATTTCTTTCCAATAATATTAAGAGTCACTTCGATGGGGCAATTCTTCATATTTGTTAGATCTTCAAATACATCCATTTTTTTCCCTTTATTACCAAATAGTTACTATTTAGTTTAAATAAAATAAAATTTTGTTACTTAATATCATTTTGTTACTTAAATATATAAAATATAATATTTATAAAAATTCTTAACAAATCAAGAGTGATTAATAATGGAGAAAATAATTCAGATTAAAGTAGAGCTCGATTGTGATGTTTTTAATGCCTTTAAAATATTTACAGTAAATAAATTATTAGAGAAATGGTTAACTGAAAAAGCTGATGTTGAAACAAAGATAGGAGGAAAATATGAACTCTTTTGGGAACCTGAGAATAGAGAAAATAATAGTACCATTGGATGTAAGATTACAGGAATTGAAAAAAATAAATTTATCTCATTCGATTGGAAAGGACCAGTGCAATTTAAGTCTTTTATGAATTTCTCAGATCCCCTGACACATGTCATTGTATTTTTTTCACATAAAGATAGTAGCGATACAGAGAAATCAGTTATTCATTTATTCCATACAGGTTGGAAAAAGGGATTAGAGTGGCAATATGCTCGTAATTATTTTGAAAATGCCTGGATAAAAGCATTAGAAGTATTAAGGGAAAAAATAGAGAATACTATAATACCATAATCTTAATCCAATATTTCAATTTCTTCCCTTTCAAGAGGAATTTCTTCTCTTACAAATCTTTTCATTATTATCGCATCGTGTGGGCATTTCACTGCACATAAACCACACCCTAAACATCTTTCAATATCAATTTTAGCTGTATCTTCAATGGTAATAGCATTAAATTTACATCGCTCTACACATGTACTACATGCTTCACATATTTCCTCATCAACATTAGCTACGTAATTTGCTCTTGCAACAGCTCTTGGATTATCTAATCTTGTTAATCCGCCTATAATAACACAACAACATTCACAACAAGAACAAATTAATCTACAATTATTCCCAACATTATCTGTTGTATGAACTAGTCCTATTTCTGAAGCTTTTTTAGCAATTTCTTTTGCTTCCTCCCTTGATACTTTTTTTACAGCAGGATCTGCCTGTTCTAAAGCTCCTTTGGCGAAAATTCCCAATATAAGACAAGTATGAATTGGATATTTGTCTTTGCACTCTCTATGTCCACTAATTTCTTGTCTGTTTCTACAAGGGCATGGAATTACGGCGATATCAGTATTTTGATCAATAATATTATATACTTCTTCAATAGGAACGATCTGATCTTTTGGCTCAATTTCCTCGGAAACTGTTAAAATTCTATTTCTGGGGATTCCATCTATAGTTGTTTCCCATTTTTGATAATATCCCTCCTTATAGAAAAATTTTAATCCTAATTCTGCGAGTCTTTTAGCAATATTACTCTCATAAGTTCTACTATAAATAAATGGTGTATCCCAAATAATTAAGGGAGATGGTAAAGAATATTGTTTTCCGAGATTGACTACAAATCCTTTATGTGCTACTTCCTTTAACCTTTCTGTAAGTTCATTTTTATCCATGTTAACTTTTTTCGCAAACTTTACAATTGACATCATTTTTGGAAAAATCTCTAATTCTTGCACTAATTTCGCTATATCTTGACTATATAATAGACTTAAATATTCTAAATAAGTTTCAGTAGGATCTCCACTCTCGTCTGTAGGAACTGAATGCCATTCATATTTGAGCCTTCGTGCAATATTTAGCAAATATTTTCTATGATCTTCTGATTCAATCATTTTTCACTCACTCTCATGATTTTGAATAATAAATGATTACTAGCTTTTTTATTTTTAAATTTTTTTGCATTTTTCATATTTAAATTAAAAGGTATCATATAGAAGAAAATAAAGAACAAATAAGAAAGAGTAAGCACCAAATAAAAAATTTGTTTTACACATCAGAAGGTAAGCTAATTTCTATTTTACAAACATTTCCTCCATTTAATACAGATTCCAAAACTTCTACTCTAACTGGTTTTTGTAGTATCTCCTCCCAGATTCCCTTATAGAAACCTGCTCCGCAATAGCAGTATGTAAGGGATAGTCTTGCTCCTGGTATTTTTAAGGCGTCTCTCATCCTAGGACAATGACAATAAAGCGCTCTTTTCTTTTCCAGGTCTGATTCTTTCATATATCCAATAAGAAATTCACTCTTAGGTATTTTTGTAGCAACGATTCTATTTTCCTTTTTAACTCCAGCTAAACCCCACCCTTGATTTATAACAAAATTAAAATCATCCTCATTCAACTTTAGGGTATCCTTTAAGAAACTTTCAAATTTATCTTGGAGCATTTGGTGCATTAATTCAAGATCTTTATTTTCTTCATATTTCTTCCTAATATCTTGTAGTTCTCCTTTAGGGTATTGACACGCACATCCTGTCATAATCTCAATACGCTTTCTTTCATTAATAGTTGAATCAAGTTTTTCCATAGCTTTTTTAGACCAATTAAAAATTATATCTTTGCTTGTATTTTTGTTAAAATTTCCACTACCGATTAAAATTGATTTTCGGGTCTCTTCTCCAACTATTTTATAAAGACAGTTAGAAAATTTACTTAACCAATATTTTTCAAAATCAAATTCCTCTGACATTTTATTACCATTTTTTTATATATATCGAAGTTAATAGTAATCAATCTTTTAAGTCAAATTTAACAATTATTTTTAAATTTTATATCTTAATGGGATAATTGTCAAATTATCAAAAATAAAATCATAAAAGAAAAAGGATTAATAACTATAATCTTCAGTTAAAATGATATTACTTCACCCTCCCTAAGCATATTTATCTAAGAGTAAAAGCTCAAATCTATAGGATAACTTTCCATATCTTTAAATTTGATCTTTCTTTAATAAGGTTATTAATGTAAGAAACGGACAAGTTAGCCTATTTTTTCTTACATTTCTGTCAAATAAAACAAAAGAAAAAAATTATGAGAAATATTAGAAAAATCATTATAATTGGACTTTTTATGGTGTTTCCACCACTTTTAAATCTATCTTACGTTGCCATTATTAATGCTACAAGCAATATTCCAAGAGATTATTATCAGAAATTAGATTTGGAAGAAACATATGTATACGAAATAGCTGCATATAATACCTCTAAACGACTTGAATGGGCAGATTTAAATTGGATGGCTCCTACAAAAGGATTTGTAAATATGACACCAGCAGGACAATTAAAAGTCAATTTTACAGGCTTTTATGAAAAAGATCCAAGTGATACTTTTAACATTTTTGAGAGTCCTCTGCCATATATGGATATAGAATTTGTAGAAAATAGATCTGATATTTTAGTCACAAATGCTACCCTATCTAACGTATCTAATGGAGAAGCTGCTCAAAATTTACTTTTGGGTTATAATAGATTTAAATCTGGTTTCTTAATTCCCATTAATGATTTCAATAATTTAACTCAGCAAGCATATGCTCAAGATGAACCTCCTTATTGGAATGCCACAGTCTCAGTTAAAAAAACTTCTAAATCTATCTCATTTGATTTTAAACAAGAAATTTTCTTCCAACAAGAGACTTTTTGTATATATGATAAAACTACAGGATTACTTATTTATACTAATACTAGCATTGGAAACTATTTTCTTGAAATGTCCTTAATTAATATGCCAAAAGATGCATCTGAACCATTCTCAATTCCATCATTTCAACTTTTGATATCTCTTTCCATAATAGGTGTAGCAACAATGAGCTTTATTTCCTTAACAAGGAAAAAGTTAAAGCAAAATGAAATTAAATTTACTTAATTTAATATCTTATATGATGAATAAAAGAACTAAATATATTATCATTGGTTTATTTGGAAGTTCTTTTATTGCATTATTTCTTTTTTTTAATTTTATTATATTTCCAAGTTGGCAAACCAAAATAAATGAAGATAATGAGAATATAAGAGAGAAACAATTTGAAGTTTCAAATGTTACATTAATCGTAGATTATTCTGGAGTCAAGGATAACGATTTGTTTAAGAATATTAATTTAACTAATTATAAAACAACAGTTTATCATGCATTACTTAATTGCTGTGAAGTAGCTATTCAAGATTACGATACAGCGATTTATGTAAAAGAGATTAATGGAGTAGGTGAAGGTTGGACTTATACAGTAAATAATGAACCACTTCCAAATATCCCTGCAAATTATTTTTATTTATTGGATAATGATACGGTGAAATGGACATATATTAGATAATTTTGAAAATAGCAGAAAATTAATAATTAATCTCTCTAGTTTCGATCTTTTTCAGGATAGGTTCCATTTCTCTAAAAGTTTTCCGAATCTTGTGAAAATAATATCCCAATTTATATCCTTTTTTACAGTTAGTAAAAAGCATAAAATTATTATCAGCATCTCCTACAAGAATAATTGTATACCCTTTTTCTCCCCTTATAACTATATCTTTTAACTCACCCTGTTGCAATCCTTGGCTAATTTTCTCTCCAAGTGAAATTAAAGTTGCTGGGCTAGCACTATAAATATCCCACACAACATCAGCAGTTTCAGAACTTGCAATTCTTAATCCCGTCTTTGAAACAATAGCAGTTCCTTCTAAATCAGTTGAACTTTCTAGTTGTTCTAGCTCACGCATCAAATCATCTAAAACTTCCTGGCTGATCTCGATTTCACTGTCTTGAGCTTGTCCCAATTTTAACACCTCTATTAATAATATTATAATTTTTCTAAATTTAAATGTTTTTTAGATAAAAACTTCTTAATTCCTTTAAAATTACTGGATCTCCTTTATTTACACGTATATTTTTATCTTCAGTTCCTACAATTACAGCACCTTTAGTACCAAATGTATTTAGAATTTTTGTAAATGGTGATTCTAAGTTTTTTCCAATTAATTTTTTGGCTCCAAGAAAACTCCGAGCTAAGTCCACACAAACTATTCCTTGAGGATGTTCAGGATTTTTAATAACCCCTTTTTTAATTTTAAATTTGTAAAATAAAGGAGGTTCAGTATTAATCTTTAATAGTTTTGCACTGCCTAAAATCCTTAAGGTTGTGGGTGGTAAGTCTAATCGACTGATCAATATTATAGACTTTTCTTTTCTGATCAAAACTTTTTCCTTTAATACTATAATAGCTTTAAAATCTTTTTGTTTGTTTGGAACAGTTGATTGAACTCTCTTTCCGTTTATTTCAAGATAAGGATATATATTACCTACAGTCGTTACCATTCCAATAGTAATATGGATTTGTGTTCCAAAATGAGTGGTTGGTTTAAATATTTTATTTTTAATCACATTAACCTCTATAATTCTACCATAACTAAAAGCTTCAGGATTATTTGTAGCATAACAACCCCTAAAAATTCTTTTGATATCTATTCCTTTTATGTTAATACCCACACGATCTCCAGCAATTGCAGAATGAACATCTTGGTGGAAAATTTGTATATTCTTTACTCTTCCTAAGGATTTGACAGGTAGAATTTCTAAATTCTGATTGAGTTTTAATGTTCCTTTTAATATTGTACCTGTTAAAATACTTCCTTTCCCTTTAATCTGAAAATGATGATCAATAGGAATTATAAGATCTCCTTTAAAAATGCGTTTTAATTCTAAAGAATTAATTGTTTCCAAAATTCCATTCTTTAAATCTTCAAATCCAACTCTTTTTTTTGCAGAAACTGCATAAATTGGAATGTTTGAACCAAAAGACGTTGTTCCAAAGAATCTTCTAGTCTTTTCAATTTCTTCTTCTATGTTTCCATTGAAAAGATCAATCTTGTTAAGAATAACAATAATTTTATTAATCTTAAGCGACTCTATGATTATTAAATGCTCACCTGTTTGAACTTGGGGCCCTTTATTTATATCAATAACTAAAATTGCACAATCAATAATTTCAACTGAAGAGGCACTTATCCTTATTAGATCAGCATGACCTGGGCCATCTACTAAAGTGATTAGATATTTATTAATTGAAAAACTAGTAAAACCCAAATCAATAGTTATCCCTCTTTCTTTACTTTGCGGATGAGCATCAATACCAGCAGTGCTTATTACAGTACTTAACACTTCTGCTATCGCCGTCTTCCCAGAATCTATATGTCCAAATAACCCGATATGTACTGGGATTTTCTTTTCAATCTCCATCTTCAAGTAATAGAAAAATAAATTACTATTAAAAATGACTATAAATATGACTATTTTATAATAATTCTTTTAAATATTGGACTCTAATAAACTTATAATTATAGTTTTATATTTCTTATAATAATGAATATTTACTAATCCGTGATTTATGAATGCCTAAATTTTGTCCTTATTGTGGAAACCCTGTCAAAGAATCTGACAAATTCTGCATTATTTGTGGTAAACCACTTCTGACTGATATTCCTAAGAGATCAAAAGTTGTAGATATTGCAAAGGAGGAAAAGAAGGAAGTATTTGAGAAAAAACCAATGGAAGAAGAACTAAAAATAGAGGAGCAAAAAGAAGAAGCATTGGAATTAACAGATGAAGAAAATAATAAAAAAAAATTAAAAAAGAAAAAAGAGAAGGGAGAGGTTAAACCACTTCCTGATACTGTAAAGGAACAACTCGAATATTATATTGAGCATGATGACATTCAGATTAATAAAAAAGTCTTATTAGAAAAATTAGATGAAATTTTAAAGTCTACTAAGGAATCTAAATATGAATACGATAATGACTTTAAAAAAGAAATAAATATAAAATTAGAAGCTGTAAAAACCCTGATAAGCGAGTTAAAACAAAAGGAAAACGAAGTAAAGCAAAAGTTAGAGGATCCTTTTATAGTTCAAAGATTAAACAACGATATAAATACTAAAGAATTCCAACTTGATAATCTGACAAGAGAATATAAGTTACATAAAGTAGATAAAGATTCATTTGAAAAATTAAGAGAAAAATATAAGCAGGAAAAAACTCAATTGGAAAATAAAAAAGAGGACTTAATTGATGGTATGAAATTATGGATTCAGGATTTAAAATTAGAGAAAGCAGAAATATCAGGAGAACGAAAATTAACAAAAGGGAGATTTCATGCAAAGGAGATTTCAGAAGAACAATTTGAGGGTTATGAAAAAGAATTTGAATTAAAATTAAAAAAAATTAGTAGTAAAATAAAAACGCTAGAAACTTTGACAAAATAATAGAACTACAAAATATATTTATAAAGAAATATTTAGAAATTTATAAGATGAGAAATAAAGTAATTGGTTTTATTATTTTACTAATAGGATTATCGTTGCTAACAATTGGAATTATATACAATCAGCAAAATTTAATAAATCTCTATTATGATCAAATGGTTTCATATCCTTAAACCTCCCAATTTCCTCTTTTAATTGAATTCGAATTATCTAAAAATCCTTTTTTCTGGAACTTTTTTTCTTGTGATTTTCTGAACTTACTTGATTGACTATAGTGAGCTTTACATAAGTATATTTTATGAAATGAATTTTTTTCAATTTTAAGTCCAGCATTTTCAACATACTTCTCCCATGTATTCTCAGAAAGCGATCTAATAACAATCTCATTACAGCCTTTTACAGAACATTTCCGATTTTTAGAGTTTCCAGCTAAAACCGTCTTATCTTTAAGCTCTTTTGGAAGTTTCATAATTAAACACTTGCTAAAAACTTTATTAGGATGTTATATTATGTTTTTTAAATTATTGCTATCTTAAATTTATTTCTAAACAATGGCGACATTAAATTTAGTATTCAATGAAAATCTAATTAAAAAAAACCTTTATCCATACAGTTCACCTTTACGAATATGTCTTCAAGATAAATTTTTTACAACTGCAGCAGTTCTTTTTTCTATTATACCTTATGAAGATAAGCCTTATAAATTAATTTTAATTCATCGATCAGATAAAGGAGAAAGACACAGAGGTGAAATGTCTTTTCCAGGAGGAAAATTTGAGCCTAAAATTGATAGGTCTTTAAAGGATACAGCACTAAGAGAAACTGAAGAGGAAATCGGAGTTCCTAGAAATAATATTAAGATTTTAGGTTGTTTAGATGACTTTCCAACAATGACAAAATATATAATTACACCGTTTGTAGGCATTATTGATAAAAATCAAAACTTAGTAAAGGATGATAGAGAAGTACAAGAAATTGTTAAAATTCCAATTGATTTTTTTATTAAGAAAACTAATTTTAGAGAGCAATCAGTGGATATTAATGGGAAGAAGTTTCCTATTTTCTACTTTAATTATATAAAGGAAGATAAAAACAAAATTTTTACGGTGTGGGGAGCAACAGCATTTTTAATTTCTATATTTATTGAAAAAGTGTATGGTTTAAATTTATCTGAACTCAAATTAAAGAGATTTAAACTCGATAAAATTAAGCAAATAAAAGAATATATAAAATATAGAAAACAAATAACAAAAAACTTTTAACTAAATTTACAAACATGAGTTATTTAAACTTTCATTTTGATGAAATTCTTATAAGAAGTAAATTAAAAAAGTATGAATCCCCCAATAGACTTTCAATGCATCATAAACACTTTATTCATTCTGCAGTGGTTCTTTTAATTATCCCTAATAACGAGAAACCATATGACTTATTTATGATTCAGAGAACTAAGAGGGAAAATGATAAACATTCGGGAGAAATGTCTTTTCCAGGAGGTAAATTTGAACCTGAAAAAGATAAAGATTATTTAGATACAGCCTTAAGAGAATTAGAAGAAGAAGTTGGAATTCCAAGAATAAAAATTAATGTGTTGGGATGTATTGATGATCATCTTACACCCAAAGGATTTATTATAACTGCTTTTGTAGCGTCAGTTAATGAAACTCAGAAAATGAAAAAACAAGATGAAGAAGTTCAAGAAATTTTGAGAATTCCAATTAATTTTTTTGCAAATAAAAGTAATTATAAAGAAAGGACCTATTACTTAAATGGTGATCTTATTGGAGTTGGGAAATTTAACTATAGATCACCAAATAATCATAAAAGATATGTAATTTTTGGAGCTACTAGCCATATTATAGTAAATTATATTAAACAAGTTTATGATCTTCAACTGAAAACTCCTGTCTGCAGAAGAGTCACCTGTAGTGATTTAAAAGAAAAAATATTACGTTAAATTCCTTAATAGTAATTAATAGCTGAATCTATAAAAAAATCTGAACTTGTTTTTAAATTTTTACATTTCAATAGGAATTATAGGTAAATTTCAATTATAATAATTCCCTTTTATTACTAAACCTATCAGAAAAATAAGTAAAATGAAGTATAGAAAAATGGGTTCACTTGGTTGGAAAGTCTCTGTACTTGGTTTTGGAGCTATGCGACTACCAATTAATGAACAATCAAAAGTTATTGAAGAAGATGCAATTGAAATGATTCATTATGCTATTGAAAATGGAATAAATTATATTGATACCGCATACCCGTATCATAATGGTGATAGTGAATTAATTGTAGGAAAAGCATTACTAGGTGAGTATCGTGAGAGGGTTCATCTTGCGACAAAATTACCTATATGGGCAGTTAAAAACACAGTTGATTTTGATAAATATCTTAATGAACAAATAGAGAGATTGCAAACAAAACCTGATATCTACTTATTTCATGGATTAAATAAATCAAGATTTAAGAAAATTAAAAAACTCAATTTAATAAAAAAAATGGAAGAAGCAAAAAAGAAAGGATTAATCAAGTATATAGGCTTTTCATTTCATGACAATTTTGAAACGTTTAAAGAAATAATTGATTACTATAATTGGGATTGCTGTCAAATTCAATTCAATTACTTAGATGTTGAGAACCAAGCTGGTATTAACGGTTTACGATATGCTAATAGTAAAGGTATTGCAGTAATAATAATGGAACCTATAAGAGGTGGTAAGTTAGCAATACCAATTGATAAATTAAATGAAAAACCAGAAATAAAAACTATTCTTGAGTATTCAAAAGTAAAAAGAACAATGGCAGATTGGGCTTTAAATTTTGTTTGGAATTATCCAGAGGTTTCAGTCGTATTGAGTGGAATGAGTTCTATGCAACAATTAAGAGAAAATATCAAATCAGCGAACAATTCAGGTATTAACATATTAACTAAGGAGGAATTGCGCGTAATATCCGATTTACAAAGAGCTTATACTAAATATATTCTTATTCATTGTACAAGTTGTAGATATTGTTTACCTTGCCCAAATGGGGTTTCTATTCCCTGGATTATTATGTTATTGAATGAACTTGATTATTGGGGTGAAAAAAGAAAGCAGAGGATTTCCTTCTTCTATAATAGGCTAGTAAAATCGAAAGAAGAATTGGGAAAGCAGATTTCTGAAGGAGAAGAAACAGATGGTGCTGCTATTTTATGTATTCAATGTGGTGAGTGTTTGGAAAAGTGTCCTCAACAAATCGATATCCCGGATATAATGGAAAAAGCTAATGCAGTTTTTGAACAAGGAAAAAGTATTTTAGAAGTTTTTGATTGAAATCTTAAAATATCAAACCAAAAACTTCTTTTAAAATGGGAAATAAATTGAATTAAAAAATTAGATTCTTATGGCTCTTGACGGTTGGAGTGGTCTCTGACGCTGGGCTTCAAACCCAGTTATCCTGCGGAGGGATAGGGGTTCGATTCCCCTCGAGAGCCGCCAATTTAAAATATTTAATGATTATTATGGTTAATTTTAATAAAATTATTGATTATTTTGAAAATTCGAGTATTCCAGATAACATGTTAAATAGAGGCCAACTTGTTTTAAATGAGTTTTTAAAACCTATAAAAATCCTTTTTGAACAAAAAACTGTACCAAGTGAACCTTGGACTGATGAACAAATTGAATTCCTACTCCAAACTCTTTCGAACATGGATACTGATAAAGATATTGGTTCTGCAAGAGTAGGTGAGAGAGAAGCAAGAATTGCCTCTAAGTTGCACTTAAAAACATCAGCAGGATTCTGTCATGGAGTGGGGAGAAGCGGTTATTTAACAGCAGCTCAACCAAAAGCTCCTGGGGGCTCAATAATGTATGAAATCTCTAACTATCTAGCTCGAAGTATATTAAGAAATACGGGATTACCGAATATTAAAGAAGCAATTGTATTACCACTATGTACTGGAATGTCACTAGCTTTAACTCTAGGGGCTTTAAAACCGAATCTGATTGAAAATGATTCGAAACCTAAACAAACTATTTTAGTTCCTCAAATTGATCACAAATCTATATTAAAATCAATTGATTTAATGGGTTTTAAAACCAAAATAGTCCCAGGTAAAATTTTTGGAGATGCAGTGAGGATTCCATTTCAAGATATAAAAAATAGTTTAGATGAGGACTGTTTTGCTGTTGTTTCAATTACTAGTTTTTTTCCACCTCGAGAAAATGATGCTATTAAAGAAATAAGCAAATTTGCACAAGAAAAAAATCTTTTGCATATAGTAATTAATGCGTATGGGGTTCAAAGTCAAGAATGGATGAAACTAATTAGATCTGCGATTGATGCTGGAAGAATTGATGTTATAATTCAATCAACAGATAAAAATTTTCTAACCCCTGTAGGTGGTTCAGTTATAGCATCTCCTATTAAAGAAAATATTGCTAAAATTAGCCGTTCTTATGCTGGTCGTGCTTCAGCTACACCTATTGTAAACTTTTTAATTTCAATGCTTTCATTAGGAAAAAATGGCTACCAAAAATTAATTGAACAACAGAAGGAAAATCGAAAATTATTGCAAAATAAATTGACTCAAGTTGCTAAGAAAATTAATGAAAGAGTCCTCGATATTTATAACCCTGTTGCGGTAGCTTTATCCTTAAATAATTTAAAAGAAGAACAACTTTATGCTCTTGGGGGAGCATTATATAATTTAAGAGTTACTGGTCCTAGAGTATATAACCCTAAACAAAAAGCCTTTGGTACATGTTGTAGTAATTATCCAACTCCATATATTGTCATGAACGCAGCAATCGGTGCAAAGCGAAACGATATTTTTTCTGCAGTTGAACGATTTGAAAAAGCGTATAATCAGATAGTTCAATGAAATCAAATTAATGATATACTATTTGAATAGAAATAAAAATAAATAAAAACTAGAAGTTCTATATTTTAATAAACATTCCATCAACAAACTTAATTCTAATGAAGGTAGTTCTTAATGGAAAATAGGCTTTTAAATCAATTTAACGAAGTAATTTCTACTCAATGGCCTTCTAAACAAATAGAAGAGCCCTATGAGACGTTAACTCCTCGAGAATTGTTTGAATTGGCTTATCATTCTTGTAATTCTGTTACAATGAGAAATATTTATATTAAGCAATCATCAAGTGAAGATCAAGGTGGATCTAAAGCAATTTTATATTCGAATACTAAAAAATTTATTGCTATTGAAACTTTTGATAGTTCTTTGAAAATTACTAAATATTATAGCGAGGGGGATACAGGTGAAAAAGTAATTAATGAAATTCAGCCAGTTATTAAAAGAAGGAAATCAAATTTTGCGGCAAAAGATAAAGAATTACAAAATCAAATCTTAAAGAGTATTTTAGTTGAGAGAAAACTTGATGAATGTGCAAATTTAGTGATGTTAAAAGGAAATAATCGAAAAATATATTTTGCTATTGGTGATGCTCGAGAGTCTGCTGCTGTTGTACCAATGTTTATGGAATCAGAAGGTGCAAGTCTTGTTCAGCTAGCATTGAATAAATGGATGGAGACTGCTCAAAGATTAGACCAAGAAAAAAATTTTCCTGACAATTTAGTTTCAGGTATTTTAAAAAATCTTACTCAGATAAAAAAATGGCTCCTTGATTTAATAAGTAAAAATTTAGATAGATAAGTTATTTTTAATATTAATTAATCTTTAACGTCAAATAAGAATATCATTTTAATATTACTAAGATATGGCTAAAAGAACGTGAAATTGATGTTTCACGATAAAAAAAAAGATGGGCCATCGGGGATTTGAACCCCGGATCTCAGGTTTTTACTATATACGGACATAAAATTCAATTACTTTTTGTCTGTCCGTAGGTCATTTATAAGACCTGCGCTTGTTGACCAAGCATGTAAACCTGTTAACCATTTCAGTCAACGAGAGAAACTCTCGAAAAAAGCTAAGCAAATGGCCCTGCAAGATTGTTATATCTGATTCTTTTTTTTATTCTTTGAAACAATATACTATATAATTTCAAAAGGCATAAAAAGATAAAAATTTTTTTATTGGTGTAATCTGTTATATTTATAATTGAAGTGAAAAAAAAATAACTTTTTTTTTGAATAGGTGCATGTTCGATGGCTGAAATGTTAACTGATTTATTACAAAACATCTATAAAAGGATAGCTCAATTAGGAAAATCAATTCAGGAGCTAAATACATCTCTCAATGCCCTTAATCAAAATATAGAAGAAAAAATCTCAAATCTGACCGCAAAATTAAAAGAATTCTCTAATGAGATTAGCCTTACACAGACTAAACATATTGATGCTGTAAAAGAAATTGGATCTGCAACAACAAATGAATTAAAAGTTATACAAAAAGGTTTAGGTTTAGATGAGATTAAAAATTTAATTAAAAAACTTGGAGAGTTTGTTAAACTTTCAGAAGGTGTTCTTAATCAAAATACTGTAAATCTATTATTATCAGAAGCCATTGATTCAGTTAAAAACCTTAAGAAATCCCTTAGAGAAGAAGAGATGGAAGAAGAAATAATTAAATAGTTATTTAAAATATAAAATTGAGGAGAGAAAAAATTTGGCTGAACAACTTTTAGATGAAATGATTCAGAAGATCAATCAGATAATGAGCTCCTTAGACGGAACAATAGCTCAGATTAATCAAATGAGTACAGCAATTAGTCAAATGAGTCAAAGTTTCTCAGAGCAAACGGTTTCAATGACAGAAAATATTAGACTAATTGTAGAAGTATTGAAACAATTCAGAGTCCAATCAAGTAAGAATTTACAAGAACTTTCAGATGATTTTAACAATAAAGTTAAAGAGCTCTGGGATAAAAAAGCCATAGAGACTATTACAGAAGAAGAAAAGAGAGCTATTGATGTAATAAGAGAAGCAGCAAAAGTAGTATCAGATAATCTTTATTATGCCCAACTATTAAACATTATCCAATCAATTCGAGAGGAGACAAATAGGATAATGAGTGTTAAACAAACATAAACAAGTTAATTAAAAAAAAATAATGACATATTTTTAAATAAAGGAGCTAAATTTTAAATGCCAACAGGTTGTTTTGTAATTTTAATTCCAATGGATGCAGATTATAAAGTATTAGGCTATTATTTCAAAGAAGGGGCATCAAATTTTGAAATTTCCAGTGATTTATTTCTAAGATTAAATTTAGATCACTCAAAAAACGAATTTAATCTTTTAAAATTAAAAGATTTTCAAATTTTTTCATATTTCTATAAATTCAAAGGAAAATCCGCAAGAAAAGCTTCAGCACTTATAATTGGATTATTATTAAACGAAGATGATAAACCAGAAAAATACAGATCTTCTTTAAAAGCAGCAGCAGAAGCTTTTGAGATACCAAGTCTCAATATTTTTGACAAATCAAGATTAGAATTTGAAAGTATTTTGAAAGATATTTATCTAGAGCATTTAGAACCATTAATAGATATTCTTCAACCAGAAGCACTAAAAATCGATATAATCAATATTACTAAATTTATGTTAGGTGGTGGAAAAAAAGAAAGAAAGATTGCTCAAGAGCTCTTAGCAAAAGTTGAAAATAATGAACATGAAAAAATCTCGGAATACTACAAAACAGCAGAAAATGCTATTAAAACATTTGATTATGATAAAGCAGCAAAATTTTATAATAAAGCTGCTGAAGTTGCAGAAAATTTATATGTAATGGATGTGGCAACTTCTTTGAAAGAGAAAGGAACATTTTTAAAAGAAATTCCCGAATTATCAAAAGAGCGAGAAAAGATGGTTCAAGATGCAAGATATGCTTTAAGAAATGAAGATTTTCATACCGCCTATACTCTCTTCAAGAAAGCAAGTGAGATCTCAAAAAAATTAGTACAATTTGATAAGGAAGAAGAATATCGATTAAAATCAAAGGCTCTAGAAGATTTCTACCAAATAGATCAGAAATACAAAAAAGCTAAATAGCTTTTTGTTATTTCAAAAATATATTCTACTAAATTATTTCTTTATTATAAAATGGTAGAGAGCAATCAAAAAATAATATGTTTACTTTCGGATTTTGGAGTGAGAGGTTCCCATTATGTTGCAAGTATGAAGGGTATTATTCTGAAAATAAACCCTAAAGTAAAAATAATTGACATATCGCATTATGTTTCACCATACTCATTTATTGAGGCTTCATTTATATTAAAAGCTACTTATAAAAACTTTCCTAAAGGAACTATCTTTATTATTGTTGTAGACCCGGGTGTTGGGAGTTCAAGGGAAATTGTTGTCATAAAAACGAATTCAAATTATTTTTTTATTGGACCTAATAATGGAATTTTTCCAAATATATTAGATCTTAATAAAATCTCTGAATGTATTAAAATTCAGAATGAACAATATTATAATCTCCCTGTTTCAAACACTTTTCATGGTAGAGATATAATGGCTCCTGTGGGTGCTTATATTAGTAAAAATGTAGTTCTTAGTAAATTTGGAACTCCATTTAAACCTACTGATTTGATTGAATTACCAATTGAATATAAGATAAATGAAGAAAATAAAATTGTTCAGGGCATTATTCAATATATAGATTCCTTTGGAAATGGAGTCACAAATATTCCTATAAAAAACAATTTAATTAAAAACACCAATATTTTATTGAATGAAAATATTAATATTCAGATACTTATTAAAGGAAATACTTATGAAGGATTATTTACTTCTCATTTCTCAAGAGTTCCAATTAAATCTCTATTATTTCTTATTGGTTCTACAGGATTTCTTGAAATTTCGATTAATCAAGGAGATGCATCCAAAGAGTTAGGTTTTAAAGTTGGAGATATCATAAAAATCAAGTTAGAAGAGGATATTTGTTAATATGGAAAAGGAAATTTTAGCTTGTATTGACGACAAAAATATCAAATATCTTCAATCAGGCCAAATATCTAAGTATGTTTTTCCAATGGAGCGAGAACAAGCACATAAACAAAATGTTAGCCATTTAATTACCAGGTTTTTTGTACTATCTAAAAATATTAAAGGAGAAACAATGTATCTATTACAAAAAAGATCTAAAGCTAAAACTACCTTTCCAGAATACTTTACGGATTCCTCTTCTGGGCATGTTCTTTGGTCAAAGAATTTAAATCTTCAAAAAATTAGAGAAAATGCTCTTAGAGAACTTGAAGAAGAATTTGGAATCCATCCTAAAGATATTCAGAAGATGAGTTTTTATGAATTAACAAATGAAATCAACGGGAAAACAAGAGAGGTCTCATATGTATTCTTAGGTTTAGTAGATTTTAATATTTCTTTAAACCCTGATCCTTCAGAATTAGATATTAATGATAGTAGATTTTATAATAGGGAAGAGCTTGAAAATATTTTAAAGTATGAGAAATCTATTGATTATTCGAAGAAGATATGGAAAAAAATATTGACTATGGATATTAACAATCTTTTTAAAAAAAAAAACGATAGAATTATAGATGATAACACAAAAAATATAGCACTCTTTATTGGTAGATTCCAACCTCTACATCATGGGCACATATATATTCTTAGAAACATCTTAAAAACCTATAAATCAGTAAAAATTGGAATAGGAAGTTCTCAAATATCAAATACAAAAAATGATCCATTTTCTAGCAAAGAAAGAAAGAATTTTTTAACTCTTGCTCTAAAAAAGAGGAGGATATCCTCTACAAGATATAAAATTTTTAACATTCCAGATATTTTTAATGCTAAAGCATGGGTAGAACATGTAATCACTATTGTTGGAGAATTTGACTCCGTCTATTCAAATAGCGATTGGATTAGAGAATTATTTCAAAAAAAAGGGTATAAAGTAGAGAAAAAAATTGAAATCTTTAAAAAAAAATTCAATGCGAATAATATTAGAAATCTAATTGCTAAAGATAACTCAATATGGAAAAATTTAGTCCCAAATGAAGTAATTAATTACATAGAAGAAATTGGTGGGATTGCCCGTATAAAATCACTTTATGAAAAAAATGGTAATTCATGAATAATAGAGCATTTCTAAACATTGATGGTTCATTTGGGGAAGGAGGTGGAGCAATACTTAGATTAAGTTCAGCATTTTCAGTATTATATAGACGTTCAATTAATATTACAAATATTCGGGCAAATCGACCAAAAAAAGGTTTAAGAATGCAACACTTAAAGGGTTTATTAACTTTATCAGAATTAACTAACAGCCATTTATCAGATTGCGATGTTGGATCGAGTACAATTACTTTTATTCCGAAAACCGAGTTAAAGGAAAGAGTTAAAGTTGAAATTAGTACTGCTGGAAGTATCGGATTACTACTACAACCAATACAAATTGCATGTTTGGGTTTCACTCAACCAGAACATATTGAAATTTTTATAAATGGTGGGGGAACCTTCGGAAAATGGGCTCCAAGTCTTAATTATCTAAAACAAGTAACTTATAAAGTTTTTAAGAATCATGGTTATAATATTGAAATTGAAATTTTGAAACATGGTTTTTATCCTAAGGGAGGAGCAAATGTCAAATGTACTCTTTATCCTCCAAAAAGTAAACTAAAACCAATAGATTTAACAGAATTAGGAGTTATAGAAAAAATTCAAGGTGATATCTGCGCCACTAATCATTTAAAAAGTGCTAATGTTGGAGAGAGAATTAAAAAATCTATAATAAATCAGCTTAAACAAGTTGTAGATATAGAAGTTAATGTCAGTTATGGATATGTTGATTCTATTAGCCCAGGAGTAGGTTTATCTTTATGGGCACAATCAGATACAGGGGCGATCATTTCTACAGGAACAATTTTGGGTGAAAAAAAATTAACTTCAGAACAATTAGGTAAGAGAGCTGCTAAAGAATTAATTAAGTACTTAAGAAATGATATTCCTGTTGATAATTATTTAAGCGACCAAATAATACCTTTTATGGCATTCGTTAAGGAGTCTTCACGAATTAAGGTGCTAGAAATAACTAATCATACTAGAACTAATTTAGATCTAGTTAAACTGTTTACAAACCGTAACTATAAGATATTAAAAAAAGATGACTATTTTATAATTGAATACTCATAAATAGATTAAAAACTATAATTATTACCAATTTTATAATAAAATCTTAGAAGAAATTTTTAAAAGATTAATTTATTATATGATTATTATATAAAATTCTAAAGTGGATTAATAAAAATGGCTCAAACAATTGCCGCATTTCTACGTTGTCCTAGATGCGGAAATGAAAATACTGCTGATAGTTTTACTTGTAGTTTTTGTGGATTTAGATTAAAAATCGAAAGAATTGAAAATATTAGCTTTTTTAGGAGATTTGAAAAAGAATGGACAAATCCAGCACCATGGTATAAAAAAATTCTTTATCTCTTCATTAATCCTTCGAAAGCTTTTTGGGACATAAATCATCGTCGTAGGTCAGCTCCAGGTTGGTTGATTTTATTATTTTCTTCATTACTATATGGTTTAATGGGTTTAGCATTTCTCTCTCATTTTAATTTTAATGTTCCGGGTAGAGATTGGCCATTATCAATCATATTTAATTTGAGTTTTTTTATTACATTTTTTGCATTTGGGTTTTTCTTTCAACTGATCTTTTTTGCAATTCTTATCTGGTTATTTACTAAAGGAGCAAATTTAGCAGTGGGATTTTCAGAAAGATTAGAAACTCGTTTTGGAAAAATGGCTGAAAAAAAGGAGAAATATAAAGAAGTAGATATAAGTCCATTTAGTATTTATAAAGGAGGAACAATGTTACACATTGAAGGATCCCATAAGTTTAAAATGATGTTATGTGCGTTTGCTCCTTTTTTAATTATTAATGCAATTAAAATTTTAATAATTCTTGCGGGATTTCCAACCGTTAATGTCCCTAATATTACTGATTTTAATGAGGAAATACTAGATCAATTATTTGATTCACCAAGTTGGTCAGTTTTAGACATACTTGATGCTATAATAATTGCTAGCTGGATTCCTATCCTAATGACTTTCGCAATTCGAGAATTAAGTAATTGCTCTACCACAAGAGTTTTAATCGCCACTATAATTATTGGAGTCATTGTTGCAGTTGTGTTCTATTTTCTACGTCCAACATTATTAGGATAAATTTATTAATCTATATTCCAAATATTTTGTATAAAGCTTTTTATTTTATATTCTGTTAGTTGAAATGGCAGATAATTATAACTTTGATAATACATCGGAAGCTTTATTAGAATCAGAATTATTTTCTTTAGTTAATACCATTTTAAATATATATGAAAAATATCAGAATGGTATAGTTAAAGAAATTTTTTTTCAAAAAGCACTTAAGAATGCGATTAATAACTTAGTTAAGTTTAACCTTCAGTTAGATAAAAAAAATATTCCCCTCTCAAAACTACTAAAAAAAATGAATTTTGTAAATGAATACTATAGTATAATTGAGATAATAAATGAATTTTCTTCTCTTGATTTTCCAAATGTACCAAAAGAGGATAAATCTGACCAGAAAAGTCAACGTATCTCAGATAAAATGCGATCGATTGTTTTAGAACTTCCAGGGATAACATTAGAAATAACTTCATCATTTATTACGTTAATGGATGCCCTTAAATTAGAAGGATTTACAAATAATGAACTCCTTGATGATTTATTTATAAATTTGAAGAAAAATCTTAAACTATTTCCAGGAATGGAGGATATCTTAATTCAGGTTGATAAAATTCATGAGCGAATAGTTCATTATTCCTCAACTATTAATAAAAATAATAAACTCAGCGAAATAATGGTTGATGATATATATCAGCTTTACAAAGAATTTCAAAATAAATTAAGTATCAAGACATGAAGAAAATAATAAAATTAATATTTCTACAATAATTAAAAATTATATTAGGCTTATATTTTCTCAATATAAAACATAAATAATAGGTTATCGCTATTCCACGTCCAGGTTTAAGGTCTAAGGCACAAGCTAGAAAAAAGATAAGAACTCCAGGAAATAAAAATGTTACTCATTATTGGAGAAGAAAACCTAAAAGATCTCGATGTACAATTTGTAAAAAACCTTTACAATCTATTCCACGATTAAGACCATCAGAAATGAAGAAGACTGATAGAACTGCAAGAAGAGCAAATAGACTGGAAAGTGGAAGATATTGCTCTAATTGTCTCCAAACACTTATTAACGAAACAATTAGAAGTTAATAAAAGTTTTATTTAATTTATTTACTTTACTTCTTGAATAATAAAAATTAAAATTCTATTATTAATAGTTTTAATAATAAAAATAATGATTCTTACAATTTCAGGATTGCATGGGACTGGTAAAAGTACTATTGGAAAGTTGATTGCTGAAAATTTAGGAATAAAATACTATAGCACTGGACAAGCGTTTAGAGACTTAGCAAAGGAAATGAACATGTCATTAGAAGAATTTACAGACTATGTAGAAAAGAACCCTGAAATAGATAAAAAATTGGATGAAAAAATAATTGAGATTGCTAAAAAAGGTAATATAATAATAGATAGCCAATTAAGTGCTTATATTCTTGAATCAATTGCGGATTTTAAAATTTTATTAACATGTCCTTTAGAAATACGAGTCAAGCGAATAGCTGAAAGAGATAATACCTCTTATAATGAGAAATTGAGAGAAACTATGTTAAGAGAAAAATCTGAATTAGAAAGGTTTAAAAAAATATATAATATTGCTCTAGATGACCAAAATAAGAATAATGAAATGTATAATATAATTATAAACACTGGAAACTTAGCAATTAAAGAGATTTTACAACAAATCCTCTTATCTTTAAAAAAATCATCAAAATCATGAGTTCGTAAAAAATCAAAAGAAATTTATTTTTGTATATATTTACTATCTTACTAAAAATAATATTAAATTACTGGATGTTTATAGCCAGTATATTAAAAATAGTTTGGTGACAAATTATATGAGCGTTTATGATATAGGAAGGCTTTGCATCAAAACAATGGGGAGAGAGTCAGGCCATTATTGCATTATCGTCGATGTTATTGATAAAAATTACTTATTAATTGATGGTCTAAAAGTTAGAAGAAGAAGAGTTAATTATAAACACATTGAGCCATTAGCAGATTCAATAGACATCAAAAAAGGAGCTAAACATGAAGAAATTGAAGCTGCAATAAAAAAAGCTAAGTTTGAAAAGAAAATGAAAGAAATTATTTCAATTCCTATAAAATAATCTAAATTTTTTCTATTAATTTTTATTTTTAATTAAGCAATTGTTCAATTTCTTACGCTTAATCTATTATTTTTCATAATAAAATATTAAAATTTTGAATTTTTATATTGAAACTATACTAAGTAGTATTGAATTATAAATCTTGCAGACATTGCCTAGCCTGGTACGGCGCTGGCTTGGAGCGGTCTTGTACCCAGACAGCCAGTGTGTGAATGCACTCGAGGGTTCGAATCCCTCTGTCTGCGTTTCTTTACTTTTAACACATAGACAAAATTAAAATTAGCATAATAGATAAAATAACTTCATTAACTCTTCTAATCTCATATTAAAAAATAATTATACATCTGGGAATTCAAGAGATTTAGCTTTAGATGCACCCATCAT
>SMTZ1_10000026_pt1 | contig 93856 bp, 76 predicted proteins | sample DeeMarSWOR136_30_FD_25667 | JGI IMG/M metagenome (IMG submission 25667) | reverse complement strand
ACCGGTGGAGTTCAAGAAGTAGTGCGGAGTCATTCCCAGATCGATTTTCTTCTTATACTGTACGGCACGGGCTCTCTGAAGCGGCAGGGACCGGGATCATAAAACCAGCGTAGGACAACGAAAAGCGGCCTTTTAGGGGCATATCGCAGATGCCTCAAGGACTGGTCTCTATTTTTGACTTTTTTTGATGATTCGGCATTTTTGACTATTGGCAGGTGCGCTGAACTGAGGTATATTAGCTTTAGATCGGATGCTATGGAGGAATGACAAGGGAGTGTTTCTTTGTTTTGACACCAGTCTTTCCTTTACGTAAGACTGCTCTTCTTACAGTCCAAGAGGGGTAAAATCGTAAGCGGGAAATGCCGTAGTAGGCCAAAACAAGCAAGGAGGTGATGCCTATGAGGTAAGAATCACAGTTTATGCAGTTGGTCGGCGTGCAACAACACAGCAGCCTCAATGTTCTGGAAGACCGAGTATGGGGGGTCTTTGGGTTGCGAAAGAATAGACTCAGAAGGGAGAAGAACAATGTCAAGCAGAGAACAGCACAATTCAAATCTTGGAAGAAAGATGACGAGAATGACAACGAGATGTGTAATGGGTTGCGTAATGTTAGTATTGTTATTTACTCTGGAGTACGCAGAGGCAGAATGGATTACCCTAGACTTCCCAAAATCATCCAGGACGGAGGCAATTGGGATCGATGGCGGTAATATTGTCGGCTTCTACTACGGAGCGGAAGGAGAGCGTGGCTTTCTCTATGACCTGGCAACGGACACATGGACCTCGTTGAGCTTCCCAGGAGCAGACTCAACTACCCCTTATGCCATCGACGGCAAGAATATTGTGGGCTACTACGTTGTGTCGGGAGAACGCCATGGTTTTCTCTACAATATGGCAACAAATGGATGGACTACCATTGGTCTATCAGGGGAAACGTATGCATATGGTATCGATGGCAACATTGTTGTAGGTTGCTACGGAAGCCCCGGTGCGTATAAGGGTTTTCTCTATGATTGCGTCACGACGAGGTGGACTACCCTTGAGGCACCAGGAGCAATTCAGACGTATGCTGATGGCATCGATGGTGGCATTGTTGTTGGCTATGGGGCGGTCGGGGTCGATGATAGTTGGCTCTATGACATTGCCACGGCGACCTTCACGGCGTTCTACGGGCCCACAGGTGGTTTCGCGTATCCACGTGACATTGACGGCGGGAATATTGTGGGCGACTACGTGGTGCCGGGAGAACGCCATGGTTTTCTCTATGACGGGGTCAGTTGGACCGACTTAGACTTCCCAGGAGCAGACGCAACTACGCCTTATGGCATCGACGGCGGCAATATTGTCGGCTACTACGATGCGTCGAGCCGGGCCCACGGCTTTCTCTACATGGCCACCATAGACGCCAGCGTAGAGATCAAACCCGATACACTCAATTTGGGCAGTAAGGGCAGATGGATAACCTGCTATATTGGGTTGCCGGAGGGCTATGATGTGGAGGACATTGACATAGGTAGCGTTGCACTTAAGAAGGATGAATTTGAGGTGGGCGGAGAGTACGGCGAATTTCAAACAGGTAAGTTGATGGTGAAGTTCCCACGCAAAGAAGTCCAGGACATCCTTGAAGAAGGGGAGGTGGAACTTACCATCACGGGCGAGCTGATTGACGGCACGCCATTTGAAGGAACGGACACAATCAGAGTAATAGACAAAGGCGGAAAGGAAGAATAGCGTTAGAGCCGTATGTCATGAGTATCCAGGGCTTACAGCCCTTTTTTGTCGGCGTTAACCATCGTTGTTGGGCACGGGTTGTGCGAGCAACCCTAATTCAGTGAGGGCGTTGAAGGCGGCTTTTTGCTCAGCCTCCTTTTTGTTTGCGCCCCAGGCGCTGGGGAAGTGACGGTCGGCGACACTAACTTCAGACTCAAAACATTTGTTGTGGTCGGGCCCTTTTTCATCGAGCAGTGTATAAACCGGCGTGACGCTGAACTGCTCCTGAGCGTACTGCTGCAATAGTGATTTGTAATTACCTTGAGCCTCTTCGGTATCAGCTTGATCGATTAGAGACGCAAAAGTTCGCAGGATAAAACTGCGGGCTGCATCGAGTCCGCTGTCGATATAGATTGCAGCGATAACAGCTTCTAACAAGCCGGCAGCAAGAGAATCCGGCAAAGTCCGGTTGGAAGCCATACCCTTGCCGACCTTCAAAAACTTTGGCAGCTTGAGCCGCTTGGCGACCCGGGCGCAGCTCTCGCGCGAAACGAGCAGGCTCTTTGTCTTTGTCAACTGACCCTCCAGGTAGCGAGAGAACCGGTCGAACAGGTCTTGACAAATAACCACTGCAAGAACAGCGTCACCGAGGAATTCCAATCTCTCGTTGCTCGAAAGGCGATTATCGACCGCGGAGGAATGAGTGAAGGCTCTGGCCAAAAGATCGCTGTTGGAGAATGTGTGGCCTATTATCTGCTCGATTCGGTGCAGAGCGTGTTTGTCCATTCAATCGTGTCCTACTCTTAGGCTCTCGTTTTGCAGCTTATTGCAAAATGAAGATCTATCACAAGGGCCTTGGGAGCAGATTACGAACACCGCTATCGATTCCCACGTGACCGGGGGTCTTCAGTGGTCTTCGTAGCCGGCTCAACAAGGAAAAATATATTTGCATTATCCAGAAGATAAACCTACTGTCAAGTTCCTTCTTTGGAGGAAGGGCTTTTGCTGTTTCTTGGAAAATGGAGTCTGGCCTTGCGGCTAACCTATCATTTGGAGGCTGGCTAAGGCGATAAACTTGTCATCGGCAATCTCAAAGATTCCGTCGAGGCCGGTTATCGTAAATACGCCCTTAGTCGCGGGGGCGACACCACATAATACCAGCCGATGCCCACAGTCGCCCAAGAGTTTGCGCAACTTGAGCAATTTTGAGAGGCTTGAAGAAGTTATGATGTCGACACTGGAGAAATCAGCTACAACGTCACAGTCGCCTCTGTCACGCACGAGCTCAGTAATGGTGTTGATCTCATCGCCCATTTCTGGTTCTGAGGGCAGGTCAACAAGAGTGATATCCTCTGACCAATTTTGAATCCCCATTTCTGGTCTCCTATTTTCAGAACTCAATCCAGGTTCCGGGACTATTGAGTGTTTTATCGGCATTAGTCTGGGGCGGGTTAAGCGAGAAACTAAGCGGGATTCTATCTGTGCTGATGGGCCGACCTATAAAAACTGGCATTTCTGCACCTGCAGGCCCTCACGTGACGAGGCTCAACTGTAAAGGGTGACAATTTCCACTCATTCTTTGAAGTTGAGCCCTAAACAGTTCAGCAACCGGCCGGAGCACTTTTTTGAGTTAGGGTAGTTAGGCTGATGCTCAGGGATAGGGGTCTGTGGAGACCGTGCGCGTTTGCCTCGCATATGGTCAGGCAGTAAGATGTCTCAGACCGTGGCGTCAGTTTCACAATTTTCTGTCAAGCTTGCGATAGCTTATTGCTTCTGCGACGTGCTCGGGCTGGATATTCTCCTGGCTGGCGAGGTCAGCAATGGTGCGGGTGACTTTGCAGATTTTGTCGTGGGCACGAGCGCTCAGGCCGAATTCAATCATCGCCTGTTTGAGCATCAGCTCGCTGGCCGAGTCGAGCTTGCAGAATTTCTCGACCTGCTTGTGGTTCATTCTGGAATTGGTCAGAATCGTTACCTGGCCAAAACGACGTGTCTGAATTTCTCGTGCTCTTACGACATCCGCCCTTATCGTTGCAGAGTCGAGTTGGCTCGCCTTTGATCGCAGCTTGCTGAAGCCGACCGCGGGGACGTCAATGTGGATATCGATTCTATCTACGAGCGGCCCGGAGACTTTTGAAATGTATCGTGCGATCTGGCCCGGTGTGCACTTGCACCTTCTGACGTGGCTGCCGAAATATCCGCAGGGACATGGATTCATCGCTGCAACGAGCATGAATTGAGCGGGGAACCTGATTGTCTTCTTTGCTCGTGACACAATGACAAAGCCATCCTCCAGAGGCTGGCGAATCATCTCAAGAACGTGCCGCGGAAACTCAACAAACTCATCGAGGAACAATATTCCAAAATGAGCCAACGACAATTCTCCAGGACGAGGTGTTGTCCCGCCGCCTATCAGAGCGGGACCACTTGCCGAGTGGTGGGGCATCCGCACCGGACGAGTGGCCAATAACGCTTTGTCTTTATCCAGCAGCCCTACCGCTGAATACACGCGGGTCGTCTGGAGCGATTCTTCCAAGCTCAAAGACGGCAGGATGGTTGCCAATCTCTGGGCCAGCATCGTCTTTCCTGCTCCCGGCGGGCCGATCATCATGATGTTGTGTCCGCCGGCAGCGGCGACGGTCAGCGCCCTCTTGACGCTTTCCTGGCCCTTAACGTCTGCAAAGTCAACGTCGTAGTTTGCTGCTGTCTCAAAAAGCTCTTCGACGTCGATAGCGGTCGTCTCGAGGAGTAACTGCCCGGAAAGAAAGCCTACTGTTTGCGTCAGCGAGCCGACCCCGAAGACCTCGATGTCCTCAACCACCGCAGCTTCTTTGGCGTTCTGCAAAGGGACAATCATTCGGCCGAAACCCTTGGCGGCGGCAGTCATGGCCATGCTAAGTATGCCGTTGACCGGCCTGACTCTGCCGTCTAAAGCCAGCTCGCCGACAATGATATGATCCTTAACAGAGGAACCGACCAGCGCTGCCTGGCCGATGAGCATGCCAAGAGCAATAGGCAGGTCGAAGGCTGGGCCGGCCTTTTTCACATCGGCAGGCGCCAGGTTTATTAGCGATTGGGTCTTGGGATACTTGTAGCCGGAGTTAATAATTGCGCTTTTGACCCTTTCGGTGCTTTCCTTGACGGCGGTATCAGGCAGGCCCACGATAACAGACTTCTCAAATCCGCCGCGGGCGACATCGACTTCAACCTCGCAGACTATTGCTTCAATACCTTCGAGTGTAACACTGTGTAATCTGGCTAACATGTTCTTTCCCTATTTCCAATTTAGTAAATGCTTCGTTAGTTCCATTGCGTCCAGCCCTTGCCGGCACGTTCTAAACGTGCAAAATTCCCAACTTGTCGCCGCTGCAAAGATCATGAGAAAATAACTTTCTGCAAAAGAGTATCAGCTTAGGGGCATTAAGTCAAATAACATGGAGAGTGAGCGGAGTATTGGCGAAAAAGACTAAAAATAAATGATGATGTGATCCTGACGCTAAGAGGTATAAGGGTGATTTCACCACAAAACTTGGAACGATAATAAGAATTTCAGAAAAACACGTTTTTCTCATTGTTTTCTCATGTTCACTGAGGTATAATAGTTCGTAGTTGATGCATCCATGGATGGGGTTTCGGTAGCAGGCGGTACCATGTCGCACCTGGGGTGATTATCTTCATCTGGTGTGTGAGAGATTAGACTTAGCTGCGTAGCTGAGCATGTATTATATGGACCGGTCAGCCGGAAGATGTTCCGACAATGTCGAGATTCGCGCTGGCCCAGAAGAAAAGAAAGTGAGGCTGGTTATGAGAAAGGTAATGTGTTGTTTAACTTGTGCCATCGCTGTAGTAATCCTGATGGGCTTTTCGATTGGAATTGTGGAGGCCAAGTGTATTGAGGCTCAAGCGATCAATCCCGCTGACTTCGATTCGCCCGTGAACAATCTCTATTTCCCGAAGGCAGTCGGAACAACGTATGTCTACGGGGCTGAGGAGGACGACGAACTGATCGTAAACGAGATCATGATTACCGCTGGCACCGTAGATATTCTCGGGGTTAGCTGCAATGTGATTTATGATGTGGAGTGGCTCTGGGTAGAGGAGAAGGGCGCCTGGTATCTCATCGAGGAGACGTACGATTGGCATGCCTGGGACAATTATGGGAATGTCTGGTACTTCGGGGAAGAGACATACGAGAGAATATACGACGAGGATTGGAATTGGATCGACACGAGCACCGAAGGCTCCTGGAAGGCGGGAGTGGGCGGCGCGCTGCCGGGGATTGTCATGCTGGCCGATCCCATACCGGGAATGTGCTACGAGCAGGAATATTACGAGGACGAGGCGGAGGATATGGGCAAGGTCCTGAGGCTGAATGCGAGCGTCTCAGTTGAATATGGCGATTACGACGACTGTCTGAAGACCAAGGAGTGGACACCACTGGAGCGGGGTCAAGTGGAGCACAAGTACTATGCTCCGGGCCTTGGGCTGGTGCTCGTCGAAGAGCTAAAGGAAAAAACGGTACTGGTCGAGCTGGTTGCCATTTATTAGTAGCAGTTTTGCAAGAAGATATTGCAGCTAACATAGATTAGTTAAATTCCAGGAAGTCTTGATACGCTGTCTTGTGATCAGACGGCTCATATGAGTTTTCGGACATGACGCGGTGATCACCTGCACACAGTGGTCTCGATTGAATCCACTGTGAAAGTACACCGGGGGTTGCACCACTATAAAAGAGGTATGCGTCACTCTGAGCGCCAAGGATATGCCGGCGGTGGTCGGATCTGCACGCCCTGTTGAAGACTGAAGCGGCGATCGGTGTGTGGAGCTGGCTTCGCAGGCGAATTGGTTGGCGCGGCAAGGCAGAATTTGGGTGCAGAGAAGCTGCCGATTGGCTGCTGGAGGACCGAAGATAGAGGACGAGCAACGAGATTGCTGCTGGAACGAGGGTGTATATGAAAAGACGGAAATTGCTGAGCTTGATTTGGCGCTTCTTGCGCAACTATCGCCGGTCTATGTGGGATTTATCGGGGCCGATCGATTCACACAAATGGGAGAGCAAGATGGAGATTCGAGGACGTCTGTCAAGCCCGCGTAGTTAGTGCCCTTCGGCAGTGCATCTCGATGACTGGGGGGTTTGTGGGCTGCCTATGTCCAAAGATGTTGACCCCGGTGCGGATTTGGCCTTGTCTTAGCAGATCGGAACATCGGCGTGGCGTGGCTTTGCTTCGGCCTTGGCTACGCCACGACCTCAGCGATATCACAAGGCAATAGCACCGGGTGCAAATTTTGTGCGGGTGCCGAGGGAAAGGCGTCTTTGCACATGGAATAGCCGGTGTTTCTCATCATATTCTCATCTTTCTTTCGATAAATTCACGTCGTACAGGAGCTCGTGGGTGTCTGCGCTTCTGTATGGATTGCCTGTTGGCAATGACAGGCGTTGAAAATCGTGGTCTTTTAATCAGAAAGGAGACGGAAAATGAGAGCGAGACATTGGAATCTGGTCGTTGTTCTGGCCTTAGTCGGGGTCGTGTTGTGTGCGGTGGCATACGTGGCCCAAGCGGCCAAAGGGGGCGAAGCGGAACGCAAGGTGACGGCGGCGGAGGTCCCTGCGGCGGCCTTGGAGGCGCTTAAGAAGCTGGCTCGCCGCGCCGAGATCACCGAGTTTGCGGAGGAGATCGAGTTCGGCCATACATTCTACGAGGGCTCGTGGAAGAACCGTTCCGGGGCAAATGTGGATGTGCTGGTCACAGAGACGGGCGACTTAGTGGAAATCGAAGAGGAGATGCCAACCAATAAGGTACCAGCAGCGGTGCGAAAGGCGGCACGCAAGGCGGCCGGCAGCGGCGTTGAATTGGCGTGTGAGAAGAAGACGATGATCCTGTACGAGATCAAGTTCCAGAAAGACGACGCTCGCCACGAGCTGCTTCTCACTCCGGATGGTCGGCGCGTTGAGGAGGAGGTCGAAAAAGGCAAACCGGAGGACGAAGAGGGTTAAATCGCATAACATAAAGAACTTACAACAGGTAAAATTTTTCCAAAAAGTATCATTTTTCTCACAACTTTCTCATCTTTGCTTTGCTAATATGCTGGTCAAGAAAGCCGAGAAGTGTCAGGCAGCCTGACTACTGTGAGGGGCTGTAGAATCTACAGGTCTTTTTTGAATTGAATAAGGAGACAGAAAATGAATTGGAAACGTTGGAAATTGATTGCTTTGCTGGGTTTAGCAGTCCTTATCGTGGTACTCGTACGTGTTGTACCATTCAGTAACAGTAAGGGCACTACTCAAGCAGCAGAAGACACACAACTGAAAGCCGCGATAAGCACAACCGAAGTGCCTGCGGCTGGAACTGTTTTGCAACCTGCTGCCGATGATGATGATGACGATGATGATGACGACGATGACGATGACGATGACGATGATGATGACGACGATGACGATGACGACGATGACGATGATGATGACGATGACGATTAGGAATAAGAAGAGTATCGACACATCAAATCTTCGCAGCTAAAATATACACCGTTGGGTAATAAAAGATTGTTGCTCAGCGGTGTTTTTTTGTGGGTATTTGGATGCGTCTACTGGTCATAGAGGACTATCGTCCTTTGCAGCAATCTCTTACGAAGGGGCTGCGCGAGGCCGGGTTTGCTGTGGATACGACACGCGACGGCCAGGAGGGTCTGTGGTATGCGACGGGTAATGAGTATGACGTAATCATTCTTGATCTTATGCTGCCCGGCATGGATGGTCTCGAAATCCTTAAGAAGATCAGGACACAAGGTCAGAAATCTCACGTCCTTATCCTGACGGCCAAAGACACCGTACGAGACCGTGTGACAGGTCTGGATCTCGGCGCGGACGACTATCTGGTTAAGCCCTTTGCATTCGAAGAGCTGCTGGCACGGGTGCGGGCGCTGCTGCGGCGCAGTTACCGGCAGAAGAATCCTCAAATCGAGATCAAAGACCTTCGGATTGACCTAACGACACAGAGAGTCTGGCGCGGCAGCCAAGAGATTACATTGACGCCCAAGGAATATGCGCTTTTGGAATACCTGGCTATGCGGGCCGGTCATAAAGTATCCCGGTCAGATATATGGGAGCACGTTTACGAATTCGAATCGAGTGCATCGAGCAATGTAGTTGACGTCTATATTGGCTACCTGCGGAAGAAGCTCCAACGACCAGGCAAGCCTCAACTCATCCACACGGTCCGCGGCCGCGGCTATGTCTTGGGGCCTGAAGCATGATGCGATCACTGCGAGCTCGTTTACTCGTCGGCACCATGTGCGGAATGGCCCTTATGCTGCTCATATTCAGCCTGATAGTCCATGCGGTCATTCATCGCACATTGTTCAGTCAGTACGACGCCTCGCTGGCATCGACGGCTCGGATGCTGGCAGCTTCGGTCGAACTGGATGGAGGAGAGGTCGAGCTGGAATTCGACGTTCAGCAGATGCCGGAGTTTGTGAGAAGAGACCGACCAACCTACTACGAAATCTGGCGCTCAGACGGCACAGTGGTGGCAAGATCGCCGAGATTAGGCACGAATGACCTTTTGCGTCTCGAAGCCTCGCTGAATTCACCTGTTTTCGCGACCACGCGAGCCAGAAGTGGCCTACCGTTGCGGGTTGCCAGCCTGAAGTTCATCCCGAGGATCTCTGACAGCGACGATGAGCAGCAGCCACAACTTTCGAAGGAACACGCGCTGACTCTGGCAGTGGCTCGCGATGCCAGCGATCTTGTGGGACAGCACCGGGTCTTACGCTGGCTTCTGTTGGTTGTGTCAGCGGTGGTGATTACTCTGTCTTTTCTTGTTGCCGCTGTCATAGTTGGCCAGGGTCTTCGCCCACTGAATCTCATTGCTACGGAAATCGGAGGCATTACCGAACAAGACCTCTCAACTCGTATCGGCGATGCTTACATTCCTGGAGAGATTATGCCGATCAGAAACAGGCTGAACGACCTTTTGTCTCGGCTCGAAGCTGCTTTCAAGCGAGAGCGTCGTTTCACTGCAGACGTTGCTCACGAGTTGCGGACGCCTCTTGCCGGGATACGTTCTACGATAGAAGTAGCGCTTGCGCGACACCGCGAGACAGATGAGTATCGAAGTGTTCTTTCGGAATGTCTGGCAATAGCGCACGACATGCAGACAATGGTCAATAATCTGCTGATGCTGGCCCGGCTGGACGCTCAACAAATCAGCTTTTACACCGAGCAGATTCAACTGGCGGAGCTGGTAAATTCCTGTTGGCAGCCGTTCTCAGGCAGGGCGCTCGACCGCCGACTCACTTTTGAGAATCGCATTGACGCTGAAATTGCGTGTCAATCGGACCGACAGAACCTCTCGACCGTTTTGTCGAATGTTCTGGACAACGCTATAGAATATGCCAATGAAGCAGGGCAAATCTGGACAACAGCTTGCCGTAAGGATGATTCTGTGGAGATGGCAGTCTCTAATACTGGATGCCAGCTAACTACTGAGCAGACTTCGCACGTATTTGACTCCTTCTGGCGAGGTGATTCATCTCGCAAGGACGCAGGTGTTCACTGCGGTTTGGGCTTGGCTTTAGCTGAAAGGATAATGAGAGGATTAGGTGGTTCTGTTTGCGCCGAGGTACAGCCCGGCGGGATATTCACTGTGCGGCTGATACTGCCGAATGTGGAAGAGTCACGCAGCATCCAGTAGAAAACAGTGCTGTACGTGACACGGTAAGAATATCCAATGTCCTCCATTCCGAAATCGCGTTTTGATCGACGAACCTTAGCTGTCTTCGCTGCAGGTAATTAACCAAAGCGGTATAGCCCGAACACAACGACAGATCGGCATTGGTGCCACTGTCGCGGCATCGCAGGAAGATATTGTTCAAGAGCTCGCCGTGGTCTTGGGCTCGACCCAGATAGGGCTGGACCAGGCAAACTGTTCGTTAGCCTGTACCACGCGCAGGTAATACCAGCTTAGGTCTTCGCCCTCGTCTACGTCAGCAACTTCGTAGTATGTCTGGTAGTGGTCATGAAAAACCAGTCGGTGGAGCATTGCCGATTCCTTGGGGAAATCGCCTGTAAACAGGATCTCGTTGCTTTCAGCCAACTGCTTGAATGTTTGAGAGAGCGACGCTTGGGCTGGGGCCTTCAGAGAAATTGCAACCTGGGTGTCCGGCCCGCCTTTTACCTTTAGCACGACAGCCTTTGTAGAATTGTCCTCAAACTGCTGGCGCAGAGCTGTGAAAGATTGCAGGCGCAGATGGCGGTCGGACCGTTCGAGGATTTTATCCCGGCGGCTTTCATCAAGTGGACCGGACTGAAAACAGGTTTGTACATCTTCCAACACACCGTTCTTCAATGCGATACTAATGTCCCAGTCACAGATGCGCGTCATATCCAGCGCGGGCCATGGCCCCCAGCCGTATTCGAACCGGAGAATGACCGGCTTGTTCCAACTCCGGGCAGTGGGCACGCGGTCCACGGGAAAATCGCGGTGAAGGACGCGGTTATTTTTGATGATTTCCACGCGGTCGATCTGGTCCCAGCCGTTGACACGGACGGTCAGTTCCCGCCGGCGCATGTAAGGAAGTTCCTGCCCCATGACGTGTCCGTTGAGCCGGAAATCCACACGGATGCGATCGCCACTAACCGCATAGGTCCGGCGATTCCGAATGGCATCGAAGATTGCCTCTCGGTTCAATTCGGTCGCGAGAACCGCTGCCAAACCCTCCCGGTAGCCACCCGGATAGCCGAGATGGTCGTCCGTGCTGGCAACGACGCCCAGGCGATAGCCTTCCGCGAGAAAATGCTGGAGGGTATTTTGGGTCCATCGTCCACCTTCGGTGTGCCGGATATATGGCGATGGCGCCCGGTCGTGCTCGGCGTTGCCCCATTCGGAAAAGATCTCGATGACAGGAGAGACCTCGGGATCCAGCCATTTGAGGTTGGCCCCCCTGTGGCCCAGGCGATTGGACGGATGATGCGGGATTAGAATCGCGCCTCGCTGCTTGGCGAACTGCTGGAACTGGCGCAGGTCATCAAAACGAATGTACTCGCCGTCCACGTACGGATAGATAATGTGATAATCGCCGATACTGGTTGAGTGCCACTCAAAACCAGCAATGGGAACAAACGTGCCCGGCTCATCGTACCTGCGCATCATTGCCAGGACTTGCGGCCAGCGTTTCTTGGTTACCTCAAATCCTTTGAGCCATTTGTTCTCGATGTTGTTTTCATAGTGGCCGATATCGTGCCAGTAGCCGTGCGGCGTGAAGGCAAAGAAATCGAGATGCTCACGCGCAATTTCAAAAGTCCTGGCAAGTGAGCCTTGTGCATAGCCGACGCTGTTGTGGTTGTGCAGGTCCCCAAAATAAACGTGATAGTCACTGACCTGTTGTTGGTCCCGTGACTGCTGGGATACTCCCGGTGACAATGCCGAACAGCCCACTGCTGCCAGCGATAATGAGCCGGCCGCCGAATCCTTCAAGAACGCTCGCCGTGTTATTGATCGCCTCATCTTCCGATTCTCCTTATTTCTATTACGTGAATGCATCTTAGAGCGTATTTGGCATGCCTGCAAGCTATTTCAGAGTCCCGGTCTGAGGGTAGTAAGCGTGGTAAGATATCGTCAAAGCATCTCAAGAAAGGCTGAAAGAGGGCTTGCATTGCTGCAAGCGATTGAGGTATAATTTTGGCAGAGCAACCCAGCGCTGGATGCACTACATCTGGACGAGAAATGTCGGTTGAGATGGACCTTCTCGAAAAGAGAAGGAAAACTGCTATGCGTAGAACTCCATCCTTTATCCCGTTAAGAAGTGGGATTAGCGACGGGCAAAACAGAAGACTTCCAACGGGCTTTACGCTAATTGAGCTTTTGGTGGTGATTGCGATCATTGCGTTGTTGTTGGCGATACTGATGCCGGCACTGCAGCGCGTTAAGAAACAGGCAAAGGCAGTCGCCTGTCAGTCGAATCTGAGACAGTGGAACACCATCTTTTCGATGTATGCGGACGATAACGATGGGAGGTTCCCTGGCTGGCTTAGCGCGGGCGGCATGTGGCCACATTTGCTCAAGGTGCTATGGCCTTACTATAAGGACACTGATGATCTGTTCTTGTGCCCGATGGCTGTGAAACCAGAGCACCAAGGTGCGCTTTTGTCAGACGGGCACTGGGGCGGCAAGTTCTCAGCCTGGAGCCTTCGCAGTGGAATGGCCGGCGGAAGGATAGATGGCAGCTTAGGCTTGAATTACTGGGCTCAGTACGTACCGGGTGTTGCGGTTGAGGGGTCGCGTACTTCCAAGTTCTGGAAGACTGCCTCTGCGAAGGGCGCAGGTAATATCCCGGTGTTGTTGGATAGCATTTTGTGGTGGGCGTGCCCATCGACCGACGGCAATCCTCCGGAATTTGACGATGTATGGACGAACGAATCGCTATATTGCTGCATCAACCGACATGGTGGGTATATAAATGCCGTCTTTATGGATTGGTCCTGCCGGAAAGTGGGGCTTAAGGAGCTGTGGACGTTGAAGTGGCATCGCAACTTCGACACGGCTGGTCCCTGGACCAAAGCCGGCGGCGTCGGACCGGAAGACTGGCCTAAATGGATGAGAACGTTCAAAGACTACTGACGACCTTATCACAGAAGACCCCATCTTTTGGCGGCTGACCTTTCCTCGTACCTAATAATACCAATCATAATAAAATTCTACCCTGTACAAAAAAGGGTTCTTCACTGCCATCAAGCCATCCCCAAGCTGCGCTTGAGGCTGCCACGCGATATTGGTCACATAATCACCTTGTGAGAGTTCGCCCACAGAGGCGCATTTAATCCTTCGTAACTGTACAATTTGTGGAAAAGGCGTCTTTGTAGCGTAACCGAATCTGTGAGGTTCTGCATATGCAAGAGAGATTTGTGCTCAGCTAATTCTCGTCGCCCTCAAGCCGGACTCGGGCATATCGCAGGTTCGGGGCATCATCAGCAATGCCAAAGATGTCAATAGTATCTGACGGTTCCGAGCCGGCGCGAGGCGTGTTGGTGAAGAAGTTGCCAAATGGGTGCTGCAGGCCGATGCGGATAAACTCTGGTCGGGCCGGGCCTGGGAGTATTCGGCCAACGTAATTGCCGAAGCCACCTGTGGACGTGGTCGTGCCGGCAATGATTACCCAGAGCTCACCATTGCGTCTCGTATGAAAGCGAGCAAAGGATGACCTCAGGCCTTTTGAATTATCGCCGCTCTCAGCCAGGGATTTCTTCATTACGATTTTGCCGTCTTTGATGACTGCATATTGCAGATGTACTGTCATGGCCTGGCCAGGGAAGTATCTGTCTCTAATGAATCCGTACTGATGTGGGCGTTTGAGGTATAGAAGATGGGCGGCCCCACTATCATCGATGTAGAGGTCGAGATTGTAAATGTGGCCGGCGGTCTCCTCAACCGTGTCGACTTCAATTGGGTCGGCGAAACTGATTCTTCTTATATCAGGAGTGAAGGTGTAGAACAGGCGGCGAAAGACATAGTCCCACTGGCGCTTAAGCTTCTCGAATTTTAGCTTCCGCCACTCCTCTATGGGTTCGACTATATCGCCGATGGCCATGACGTGAGCGGCATGGTCTCGCAGGGCGACCTGAGGATAGCAGGCCCTAATAGGAAACTTGATCTTGCCTTTCTGATGGCATCTGCCTTCGCTGTCACAATAGGACACAAATTGCTCGCTGGTTTGGGCGTTGATGTTGAGCAAGAGCAGTTCACCATTCGCCCCATCCGCGGCAAAGCCCCGATAGGAATGGTCCGTAAAGTGTGTTCCATCGGCCCATTCCGGCGAATGCACCTTGAAGCTGCCGGCTATACTCTTGGTGTCAAATTCAAGTACTTGTGGCCGGCAGCGCCCGTATTCGGTGCCGCGCGGTTCGGTGGAAGGGTTGACCGACAGAAAAACCGGGCCTTTCTGATAGAGGGCGATTGGACAAGGTTCTCGCTGGCGATACTCTTTCTCGGTCTGCGCTATTGTCCAGGTGTCGGCAGAGCGGTGCCACAATTGCCATCTTGTGTTGCAGAGCGGCGGCACATCTTTTCCTGTTTCGATTATCGAGAGGTAAACGTCGCTGCCTTGCCGGGCGATGACTGTCGAGCCGTAGCACCACAGAGGCCCAGCGCCGTTATTGGCAGGGGTGTATCTCGTGACTATCTCCTCCAGTTCAACGACAGGCCTGACACTATCACTAACCGCTTCTACATCGTCGCGAGCTTCGGCGGATAGCGCACAGAGGGAAAGCAGGCAGACAATAGCGCCCACCGTAAGAATAATGTTCGGCTCGTACTTCACAGATTTCTCACCTGAGCAAATCAGTCGCCTTTATCTCAAACAGGTCTTATATAGCCAAGCAAGCAAAATAACTGTGGTGACAATAACAATGCCAGTATGGATTCGCAAGCTGAAATGACACAAAAACGGAAAAGCCGACTGTCTGTGTTACCATCAAATGAGTTTGGAGCCCCGGAGGACATTCATCGGCTGGAGCTTGGTTAATGCTGCCCAGCCTATTATGGGTCACTTGACCGGCGCGACACAATAGATGTAAACGAACGGTTCGGTGCCGATGTTTTTCATGTTGTGCGTCGTGTGCGGCGGTATGTACGCTACCTTGCCCTGGCCAATTTCAATCCGTCGCGGCGGATCACCGATTAGAGCGACCCCTTTGCCAGAAAGGAAAACGAGCAATTCCTCATGGTCCTTGGTACTGTGCTGGCCGATCGACTCGCCGGGCTGCAGATAAACTCTGCCCGAGCGCATTCCACGCGTTTGAGGCGCACCAGTCAAGAGCTGTTGGTATTCAGCTTCTTTGCTCAAATCAATCACCTGCACGCGTTCTGAGGATATGCCAAAAGCACCACGGTCGGTTGCACATCCTGCAGTGAGCACACTACCGGCAAAGCATGCAAGAACCAGTTTAGCGATCGCCACATTAACGTTTCTACTCTTCATAGCTTCTCCTATGCATAGGTATGGTGTAGTCTCCTGCTCCAGGATTTCTCTCGTGTTGTTCAATCTTCGAATGAGCCCATCTGGCGTCCATTTTTCAGCCTCAGCCGGGCTATCACACCCTTGTGTGTTCGTGGATTGTACCAGGTCTTTCTCGGCACCGGGTATCTCAGTTCCTTCATGCGGTCCAGGTCAAACCTGGGCCCTTCGCTGTAAAGGACCCAGCTTACCGGCGATTCTTTGAGATTGTCATACGTTTGCCCCTCTTCTTGCTCATTGTCAGGAAAGCCGTCAGGTACCCACAGATATGCTCCGTTCTTAACAGTCACCGTCCGGTTGTAGATCAGCGTCCCGACGGACCTATATTTGTATGTATATCCCCGGTTAAACCTGTCTTCAACGCCGGTAGCCATGAAGGTGTTGTCGGGCGGTGCCGGCAGGTATTTGCTCTCAACGAGCTCAAGAGGAAGCTGATAGAAATGGCCTCCAAGCATACAGTCTACGCGAGTCGGTGGATACTTATTGTTGCTATCAAGGGAATAGGCTTCAAGCGCCATTCCTATGTCGCGCAGCTCGGCATTTACCGCAAGGACCTTTGCCTGAAGCCGCGCTCGCCCTGTCACAGGCAGCAATATCCCCATCAGTAGTGCGATAATGGCAATAACCACCAACAACTCAATTAGCGTAAAAGCTCGCCTCATAGCATAAGTACCCGTCCAATAAATCTCCCTCATCAGGCTATTGTTCGAGCCAATCCTCGGCTAATCTTGCAAGGTCTACAAAATCCACCACGCCGTTCATGTTGGTATCGCCGGGCTTATCTGCCATCCGGTGCTCTCTGCTGGCCAGGATCGAGCCGTTTCCATCGTAGTCCATCACATACAAGCGATAGCCGCCGGTTAAGTCCGAGCTCTCCTGATCCAGAATCCCGATAGCATCAAAAGGCTCAGTTAGATTATTTGAGCCAGCGTAGATGCCGTTGCCCCGCCCTAATTTAAGCGCAATCGTCTTCGCGTCGTTGGTTATGGTTAATTCTGCATTCGGACCCCAGTCGTTTGCATCCGCAAAATTGACATTTTCAATCTTAATCAGGCGCCCCTGGTAATACTCGCCGCCCTTTTGCCTATTGGCATCAAAAATGAAGTTGTCGCCATCGTCTTTTAATTCGTCAAGGGTAACGACCTCCGGCCGGGGCACTCCGACACCTCGCTCCAACAGCTCGATGGCAAAATCGTGGTCGGGATCTTTGTCATGTTGCTCGTTTATATTGAACTTGCCTTTGTACGATAGGAAATAACCGGTGACGCGGATTCTGTCGCCCGCACTAAATTGGGCGGCGTTGAGGCGATTTAACTCCTCTATGAATTCTGCATTTGAGTATCCGCCGCCAGGTTCGACCCAGGGCAGATTGTTGTAAAGCTGGCCGAGCCAAACCGCGGTGCCAGCGTGGTCGTCTCCTTCGCCCTGAAAGAACATCTGCCACTGTCCGCTGATGTTAAAATCCTCCTCTATAGTGTCATCCGGCGTTGGGTCTAACATGTCAGACGGGTTGTTCAGCACAATGCCCTCCAGGATAACCTTGTCAGTGGCGTTGTACGTTTGTTCCCCGGTCGCATCCACTGCCTGAAACTCCGAGTGGCTCACCTGGGCAACACTTGGTCCGCCCTTCAGGATGCCAGCAAGGGCCCAAACAAGGACTAGAACCGAAACACTGTAGCTTCTCATGACTCTATCCTCCGAAAAATTCAATATCTGGTGCTCACATTGCGCATAACAATCATAAAATAGTGCTACGATACATAAGAATATTGAATTCGTGCTAACAGGTCAAGGGCGTAATTTGCACAAAAAAAATTATTTTGCTGCGTAAGGTCCAGAGACATTGTCCGGTGTGCTAATTGTCTGTGTCCTCAGAAAAACGCTGAGCCGTTCGATTTGCCGAAAGCAAGCACAAGCAGAGGTTTTTTGCCGTGGTAGCTGTGCGTTCAAAGGCCCAAGAACTGGATGGCCAGGCCGCAGAGGCATATAGTTGCGCCGGCTATGGCGTGAGCATATCGCTGCATCGGCGCCAAGGGCAGAAAACTCACCCCTGCTCTGGAGAGAAGAACCAGGCCAAGCATAGTACCGATCGTAGCTGTGCCGAATACGGCCGTCACCGCTACGAGGCCTAAGAAACTCTCCTTAAAGGCCGGATACATCAGTACCGGGATTAAAGGCTCACACGGTCCGAAGACAAAAATGGCAAAGAGCACCCAGGGTGTAATGCTCGGTTTGGTTTGATTGTTGTGAACGTGCGTGTGCTCCAAGTAATGGCTGTGCGTGTGCGTGTGCCGACGGCGACTTCCATGGTTGTGGCTGTGCATATGGGGCTGGCGCCGGTAAGCTCGGCGCAATCCCCACACCAAATAGGCCAGCCCAAAGGCTATAAGCAGCCAGGCTGCCAGGTTACCTCGAAATGACTCGACGAACTCCAGCTTCTTAACGGCAAGACCTACAGAAACACCCACCAAGCCCAAGACCACAGAGCTTGCTATGTGCCCAAGGCCGCATAACAGTGTTACAAGCGTGGTTTTGAGCCATGACCACCGCCTCGCCCATGACATCATAATGAAGGGAAGATAGTGGTCCGGCCCCAAGAGTGTGTGGAAGAAACCGATCGAACCAGCGGTTATAACAAGCGCGCTCAACTCCTTAGTCATCACAGACCCCTACAAGAGACTAAATCATCTGCTATTTAAACCTGCGCATAAAGGTACTGGATGTGTGCTACCAAATCAAGAAAAATGATTGACACAGAATGGTAAAATCTATCAAATGCGCTCATCTGACAAGGAATTACCGGTTTTGGGGCAGCCAGATGGCATCGTCAAAGATAGTTCTCGTGATAGACTTGAATGATAGCACGGAGTATCAGCGTCTGCTGGAAGGTAAGCCGCAGACTTGTGGGATGCGCTCAGGGAGGGTGTATTTGGCTCCCGGGCAGTTCTGCGGCCAGCACAGCACGGAGAATCATGAAGAAACGCTGGTCTTCCTTGCCGGTCAGGGTGAGCTGATAATCGGGGGAAATGACTCTTTTGCGGTCGGCCAGGGCAAGATCTCCTATATACCGCCGAACACTGTCCACGATGTGAAAAACACGGGTGTCGGGCCGCTTATTTACGTTTATTGTGTGGCTCCCGTACACGGATCGGGAAAGTAGTCATCCCCAAGCTCTGCGAACAAGGCTTCGCGGGATTGTGAAAATCCTCGTTAATTTCGTATTTTCGGCCCTGGCGAGCACTCTTGCTGCCTGGTAGTTAATATGGTGTGGATGTGCCTTGACGAGGCCAAGAACGGCGAAATGGCTCGAATTTGCGTGAGGAAGTGGAAAAGATGGAAAAAAAATAGAAAAATTTGGAAAAAATACTTGCAAAAACGTTTTCGGTGTCTATAATTACTGTTGTTAGTTATCGGTGTTCTTTTCTTCTTTAATATCTTGGTTTCGGTGAGACTGCGTATAGTTCATAAGTTTGCCCTATATTTTTTGTGAAAAGCTGTCTCACAAGGCCGGAATCTTCAATGGTTCCGGCCTTTTATATTGCGCTCTGCGTACGTCAGATTCGTCGGGAGTAAGGACCCGCCTTGAGCAGTTATGGTGCTCTGAGTAGCACACCGGTCGCTGCAGAAATCCCGAAATCGGTACTTGTGATTATTGGCTGGGCGGCGAACCGAATCACTATAGGCATAGGTCGGTGGGGGGTATGCCAGCAAAGAGAATGAGGACTGTGCAGAAGAAGCCGACATTTGGGTCGGCCTTTTCTATTCATTTATGGTTGAAGATGCATTCGCGATTTGCCATGCGTTCCCACGACAACTTTTTGCTGCGTCTTGAGGCTATTGTAGAGGTCACCGCGGCTTCTTGTGCGGTCTTCTGGATGGCTTCGAGAATACCGTTTTCGCTTTGATAGACCAACGACAAAGCCTTCTGAACTTGGAACACAGATTGTCGGAAGAATTTCGCCGAATGGCAAGGTGGTACTGCAAAAGCCCTTGCCTGCAGGTGTCCTTTTCCTTACAATAGAAGTGTTCCTGGGATAGAGAAGAATTTGAGTGTAATCTGATTTGGAGACGCGAATATGGGGTGCTATTCTGGACAGGCTGAAAGAGCCAAAGGCAAAAAGCGACGCCGTTCACCTTTTGCCTTTGGCTCCTTGCTTCTGTGCTGTTGCGTTTTGCTTTGGCAGGTTAGCTGCCAAGAGCAGGCCGAAGTGGCAGAAGCGACCACTTTGCAAGAAGATACCTCGGTGGTAGCGCAAGGAACGTCTGAAGCTGAGGTGATAACGCCCGATCTGGCCAGCGGAAAGAAAGGTGAAGTAGCACCTGAGGTGGCCCGTGTTGCGGAGAGCCAACCGGGTAAACCGGGCCCCAAAATCACGTTCGAGAAAGTTGTCCATGATTTCGGTGAGGTCGGGCCTGGAACAAAGACGATTGGTGAATTCAAATTTGCCAACACTGGAGACGGCTTGTTGAAAATTACAAGGGTAAAGGAGTGCTGCGGCTTCAGCACGAGGCTGTCCAAAAGGGAATATGCGCCGGGTGAAACCGGCACTTTAATAGCAGAGTACCATGCAGGCCCGCGGGCTGGCGTGATGAGGCGACAGATAGTCGTGTACAGCAACGATAGGGCAAGGCCCGAGGTTGAACTGACGGTGAAAGCCACGATTGTGGAGAGAGTCGGTTACGAGCCGAAAAGACTGAAACTTCTGCTGAAGGATGAGAACGCTGGCTGCCCGAGTATTACGCTTAGCAGCCTTGATAATAGGCCATTTTCAATAAAGGGGTTCAAGTCGACCGGCAACTGTATCACCGCAGAGTTCGATTCATCGGTGGAAGCCACGAAATTTGTATTGAAGCCAAAGGTTGATTTGGCAAGGCTGCAGAGAAGTATGAATGGGCTGATCAATGTCAGTCTGACTCATCCAGACTGCGGGCAAATTACTATCACCTACAATGCACTGGCGAGATTCAGAGTCAATCCCCCGCAGATTATCGTTCTCAACGCTGAACCACGAAAGTCAATAGTAAGAAAGGTGTGGGTGCTGAACAACTACGGTGAAGATTTCGAGGTTGAGGGGGCATCGTCCAACAACAATTCTGTCAAAGTTCTAAGTCGAAAGAAAGTCAAAAACGGCTATGAGTTTGAGCTGGAAATAACACCCCCGGCTTCCAAAGACGAACAAAAGACTTTCACGGATATCTTTTCAGTAAACATAAAGGGCGGCGAGAAATTGGCAATAACCTGTCGGGGTTTCTATTCAAGGAAAAAAGAATGACTGTCTCACACGGCTCACACATGAGGCGTCCTCGCTTGATGGGAATCCCCCAAACTAAGCCCAATTCGTGCGGTTTGACACCAACCCGGTACATGACACGATTAGTGATTTGCATTTGCATATTGGTTCTCGGTGCCTCGTGCGTATTTGTCAGACAAACCAAGGAGCCAACGACTTCAGCTCCTGCTGCGGATGTGCTTACGATTTTTCTAACCGGCAACACACTTGGCGCACTGAAGCCGTGTGGGTGCAGCGGCGGACAACTTGGGGGACTCGACAGACGCCCAGCAATCTTCAACAGTGTGCCCAGAGAGCGAAGACTGATTGTCGATACAGGTTCGTTTGTCGAAAGCGACAGTGAGCAGGATTTGATCAAATTCAATGTCATAGTCCGGGCGTTTGACCTGCTCGACTACGATTTGGTCAATTTGAGCGAGCAGGACGTTAAGATAGTGGGAAACCTCGGGCTGTTGGACGGAATTGGGTCTGTCTTAAATGTCATGAGTCCCTATGAGCCCACTGATGCGGAGCTGCCTGCAGGATTCAGGAAACGCTTGTCACCAGAAGGTGAGGCCGTGTCGATAACAGTGGCAACGCTTAACGCAGAATCGGAGCAGAAGATAGAGCAGATTGGAGAGCTTTTTGCCCGCCAGCCCGACGTGCGGACTGTTAATATCCTTATCCTCAACGATTGTGATACCGCCACTGCAGCGTCCATAGCGAAGAAAGTGCCGGTCGTAGATTGTCTGGTTTGCCCTTCTGACTCCGACGAACCGAGAGTAATTGGTGACCCGAATTCAAGACCGCTGGTTTTTTCGGTAGGCCGGTTCGGCAGGTATATATGCAGGTTACGAGCGGTGCCCTGCGAAGACAAATTGAAATTGGATTTTGAGGCTATACCTGTTGCAGAAGATCTGCGACGAGAGCCGCTTCTTGTTCAGTTGTACAACGACTACCAGCAGCTTGTAAAAGAGGCCAATCTTCTGGAGAAGTATCCGCGTCTCCCGTTATCCGACGGCGTGGAATATGTCGGCTCGAAATCCTGTGAGCCTTGCCACGGTTACGAATATGAAAAGTGGAGCGGCAACGCTCACGCCCACGCTTATGCGACGCTTGAGAATTTCGGCTCGCAGTATGATCCGGAGTGCGTTGTATGCCATGTTGTTGGGATGAGATACGAAAGCGGTTTTTTTTCCGAGCAGAAAACCAGCCATTTGAGGGATGTTGGCTGTGAGAACTGCCATGGCCCCGCTTCAGAGCACATCAGAACTGCCGGAGCAGCGAAGCCCGCTGAGCCGACGTCTCGGTGCCTTGATTGTCATACACCCGAGCATAGCGGCAATTATGCTGGAAATGAGCAGTATTACCTGGAAAAAATCGCTCACTGGAGGGAACCAAACCGCACGGTTGATGTCAAAAAAGAAGGAAACTGAAGAATAGTACGTGGGCCGTTTGCTGAGGGCTACGGCCAGGAGGGCCTGAAAGCCGAATATAGGCCAGGATTCTAACTTGAAAAGGCGGCCTTATAACGAGATTATGATAAAAACACTGCGAATAACAAGTATCGTAGCGGCGATCTTGGCGGGCATTCTTTTTGTTTTTCCCGTCATTTTCGGTGTCCGAAGTGATGAAGAGGCTGAGCAGCTTCTTAATTCGCCGGGCGTAGTAGAACAGTTCAAGAAGGCCAGGAGCAGCAGGGAAAAAGCCAGTGCAAGCCAAAGTTCGCCGCTCGTAAGTCAGGCAAAGGTCTTTGCGGGGCTTATTAATCCACCAAAGCCGACAGCACCGGTTGGCAAGCCTGGCTCACGACCCGTCACTCAGCCCAGGCCGATAACGGTTTCGGCCAAGTTTCCAGTTCTTGCCACCTGTGTTTATGCGTCCAATCCTGAAAGATCGGTAGCACTTATTAACGAGCCGGGCAAGGGTGCTCGCTGGGTTAGGCAGGGCAGCGAGGTGGGGCATCTGATTATAGAGCAGGTAAAAGAGGGGCTTATAGTCTGTCGAGATGGCCAAAAGATCTCCGAAATACCGGTTGAGCCCAGGCCAACAGAGATGAGCCTTATCGAAGGTCCCTACTCTGTCTCCACGAGAGAAAGCATGCAGACGAGGACAATGGCGGCGACTCAAAGTGCTTCCCAAGCTACTGTAGCAACTGTAGGCAAGACCAGTGCCAGAATCACAACCGGCAGACCACCGGTCCTAAGACGGCCGCCTCAACCTCAAATGAGCGAAGCAGAAAACGCAGCTTTGGAAGAGCTCGGCGACAGGCTGCAAGGCCTGCAGAGAGGTCTTGCATCTGGCAAGACTGATTCTACACAGGGTCCTCAAGACGAAAACCTGGCTGCAATTATGGAAGAACTTATTTCCGACCTCAAGGCTACACGAGTGAGTGCCGAAGAGGCAAAGAAACTGGGCGATTTAGGCGAAGAGTTGAAGGATGTGCAGCAGGATCCAAATCGGGCTCAAAATGGCAAGATAATAAATCGTCTACGACCGCCCAGATCAATCCCGCCGAGGAGGCAATAGTACAACAGTCATTCAGCTTAGGCCAGCACCCAACGGGGAATTGACTGACCCGGCAATCTCGTCAGTTTCCGGTAGGATTACAGGCACTGCAGAACAAGAGCTTGGCTTCATCCTCGGCTTTGTATTTTTCCTGCCTATCAGTGCTGAAATTAGTGTTTTTTTGCTGAAACTGGGAACTTTTCGGCCTTTTCTATGTCTGATTAGAAGGCTGGGGTTTTGAAAGCCTGCGTTCTGGATTTGCACAGACATTTTGAGGCAGGGACCTGTGTAAGAAAAAGGCCCATTTCAGTAGCTTCCAGCCGCAATGTCCGGTAAAGATGCGAAAGGTGTATCGTAAGTGTGGATTTTTGCTTTCTCAACTACGAGGTAATTGATTATGACCGAACAGGATTTTTCTCGTGGGAGCAGCAGCAAGGCTCTTATTCTGGCTGCAACTGTCTTATTGTTAGGTAGTTGTTTGTTTGCCGCGGAACAAAGTGGTCCTTCTGAGGCAATTGGGCACAAGATTCTTTCGCTAACACATATATCAGCCAAGCAGGGTAAGAAGTATCTTGCTGAGGCGAAGGTTGGCACGGTTTCACAGCTTCCAGGTGCCAATGCTCTCTTGGTGACAGCTCCGTCGCGCGAACTGACCAAAGCAACCGCCGTTTTACAGGTCGTGGACGCAAAGGAACAATTCGTGATAAAGGCAATTCTTCCCCGCTCGGCGGCTAAGACTCTGCCTTCCAAGGAGCGAATTGCAGCAGCGGTTGGCGACCTATCGATCGGCGACTTCGTTAATCCACCGGCCAATACAACCGCCGCCAGGGCGATTATCGACATCCACAACGATAAGGTTGTTGTCGTTGCACCGGTGGGCCAGTTTGAGAGAATTATTGTTGCCATTGAGCAACTGCAAAAGCCGGGTGGCCAGGAGGCTTTGCAGGCGCCCGAACCGAACGAACCGAAGGCCCCTAAAGGCGTAGAAGAGCGAAAGGCCCCGCCTCCAACCGAAACCGGAGAGATCACTCTTGAAGTAATACCCGAGCCGAAGACAGAGCCGGAGATAGAGTTGAAGACAGAGCCGAAGATAGAGCTGAAAACAGAGCCGAAGATAGAGCTGAAGACAGAGCCGAAGATAGAGCCACAGATGAAGCCAGGCGAGGTAAATGAGCCTGGTGAAATTGCCGAGCCGATAGCTGTGATCCGGCCATACGAACCAGAACCTATTCCTAATGGCGATGATACTCTCAAGCTGGATCTGCCAGAGAAGGTCGATATCGTACTTCTGCTGGGCTTGGTGGGTGAGTATTTAGGCCTGGACTTTATGTACGACCCGGCAAAGATCAAGGGCGATGTTACACTCAAGCTGAAGGGCAAATATCAAGGACCTATCAAGGTGAAAGATTTGTATCCTTTGCTTGAGTCGGTGCTGAAATTTAGAGGATTTGTGATGGCTCGGCGCGGTAACCTTGTAACTGTAGTTGCCAAGGAAGAGGCAAACGATATTGACCCTGCGTTGCTCAAGGCGGATGAACGCGAGGTAGAGACCGGGGACGTAGTCGTGACTCGCGTCTTTGACCTAAAACATATAGATACGGCCAGCGCGACTAATCTTTTGACCGCTATGAAGCTCGGTGAAAACATCACACCGATTGCCGAAACGAAGACACTTATCATTACCGGATACGCCTATCGTATGCCCCGAGTAGAGACAATTCTGCAAATGATTGACAAGCCGGGTGAGAAGAAAAAGTTCAGGTCCAGGCCGCTGAAGTACACGATGGCAAAGACTCTTGCCGAAAAAGTCAAGACGCTCGCCGAGCAACTCGGCACTGTGTCAATTAGCATATCCGCACCTTCGGCAGCTCCACCAACCCCAGTGACTCGCAGGCCAGGCGAGTCAGACGCTGCCTACAGGGCGCGAGTGACCGCAGCAGCCAGGAGCAGATCAGCGATTAGGCTCCCATCTGCACCAACTGCCACGGCGGAAGAACCGAGTGTATACCTTGACGCCGACGAAAGAACAAACCGGATTTTGATGATAGGGCTTGAAGACCAATTGGCTACTGTTGAGGAGTTGATAGATACTCTTGATGTGGAGCAGCAGGACCTGCGATCTCTAAAACTCTACAAAATCGAACATGTTGATGCTGAGGAGGTGAAGAAAAAGCTGGGGGAGCTCGGCATAATTGGCGCCAGCCCAACAACATCTTCGAGGATTACGCCCGCGTCTAGGACGGAAGGCGCCGCGCCCACGGCAAGGCCTCCAACCGCCAGGCCTCCAACGACAAGCAGAACCGGCGAGACTACAGAGGCTCTTGTGGAAGAGCCACAAGTGGTCGTAATTGAAACGACGAATTCACTTCTGGTTAATGCCACGCCGGAACAACACGCTCAGATAACTACAATTCTCGGCTATGTGGACAGCGAGACGCTCGAAGACGAAATACCTTACAAAATTTATCCACTCGAAAACTCGTCTCCTGAACATTTGACCGAGCTTCTTGAGAAGCTTATTCAGGAAACCGTCACAGACCCAGAGGGCAAGATTGAAAAGGTCATAAAAAAGAAGGAAGACCAGATAATCATAGTTTCCGACCCAAACACTTATTCATTGATAGTCTATGCCAGCAAGAATAACCAGGAATGGATAAGCAATCTGATAAAGACGCTTGACAAACGAAGACCACAGGTTCTTATTGACGTGACGCTGGTGGAGGTGTCCAAGAGCGACAAATTCGAATATGATCTTGATCTTATTGAGAGTTTCCCTGATTTGACTAGTACTTCCGGGCTGACCAGTGCTATAATGGGGGATGCCAACAGCACGAATCTGGTTTCCAGGCTTATAGGCAGCGGGCGAGACCGGTTTCTCGATTTTCAAGCGGGCGGTGGCGTGGGCACCGGTTTTTATGCCGATAAGCACATTAACGCTTTGCTCACTGCGATGCAGACAAAAGACTACGGCAGGGTCCTGGCAAAACCAAAAATCCTTGTCAACGACAATCAGACCGGGACTATCAGCACGACGGATACTACGTATGTTGCCAAGAGGTCCTCCGTTCCGGTCAGTGGAGGTACAGCGGGCACCACGACCACGCTTATCGAGACGGCGGTCGATTATACGGGATATGATGCCGGGATAACACTCGATATTACTCCTCATATCAGTAAGGGCGAGCTGCTTCAGCTCGTGATTACACTTACCAGGTCGGATTTTGGAACTATCACCGGAGAGAAACCGCCGGATACTACCGCCAGCGATATTACCACCACTGTTACCGTTCCTGACGGCAGCACAATAATCTTAGGTGGTATGCTGAAGCTGAACCAGAGTAAAGGCGGAAGCAAAGTACCCATACTCGGCGATATACCTCTCATCGGAGCTCTGTTTAGAAGCGTCAGCAACAGTGACTTACAAAGGAACCTGTATGTGTTTGTTAAAGCGGAGGTGCTGCGACCCGATGAGACACATGCCGGCGTAGAGGATTTGGAGAAAATATCAGAGAGAAACAGACTTGCATTTGAACAATTCGAGGACAAATTCCAGAACTATCAGAACTTTCCCGGCATAAAGCCCAAACCGGTGGAACCGGTAAAAGTGCTTGATGCACAATAGTGAATCTGCATTTGGAGAAGAAGTTGGCGCAGGTATGAAGGATTTGCTGATACAAACTGCTAAGCGGACGGGTTTAGTTGATGCTGAGCAATTAGCGCGATTCCTTAAAGAAAACAGCGACCAAGAGCGGCTTGATGAAGTTTTGCTTGGCTGCCCGTACTTTACGGAAGATGCGGTTTTGAAGTTGTTCGCTGAAGCTTTGGGCTGGGAATTTCTGGCGGAAATACCTCAAAAGGCTGTGCCAGTGGAATTCATAAATGCTGTTCCTGCAACGTATGCTCAGCACCATTATCTTATTGGGATAAAACCGGAAGACAACGACGACGGCGAGCTGACAGTAGTGCTGTCCAAGCCGCTGGACGCTAATTCTCTGGATAACGTCTCAAAGATGACCGGCATGTCCGTCAAGCCTGCCATCTCTACCCGCACGGCCATCACCTCTGTTATAGACGTTGCCTACGAGCAGCGGACGACGGTCATCGAGGAGGTGGCTGAAGAGCTTGATTCACAGAATCTCGAGAGCCTCGTTGATGAGGTTGCGACTTCGGACGACCTGCTGGATGTGGTTAATCGGCCACCAGTCATTAGACTCGTCAATGATGTCCTCTTTCGCGCGCTGCAACTAAGAGCCAGTGACATTCATGTTCACCCTTACGAGACGAAGATTCAGATTCGCTACCGGATTGACGGAATTTTATACGACACTCTGAGTTTGAATAGAAACGTCCTGTCGTTGATTATCTCTCGTATAAAAGTCATGGCGGGTATGGACATTGCCGAGCGCCGGCTTCCCCAGGACGGCAGGTGCAGTGTTCGGCTTGGCCAGCGTGAAGTTGATTTGCGTATCAGTACTGTGCCCACCAGCTACGGTGAACGCAGTGTCTTGCGATTACTTGACAAGAGCACAGGCCTTTTCGGATTAGATGAGCTGGGTCTTTGGCAGGACGATTTGAAAAAATTTGATGCGTTGCTCCAGCGCTCCCACGGTGTTATCTTCGTGACAGGCCCCACAGGCAGCGGAAAGAGCACCACGCTTTACGCCTGTCTTAACAGGATCAATTCAGCCGAGAAAAATGTTATAACCATCGAGGACCCAATCGAATACCAACTCGAAGGGATCAGTCAGATTCAGGTTGCCAACAAGAAAGGGATGACTTTCGCCACATCGCTGCGGCATGTGCTCCGTCAGGACCCGGACGTCATAATGGTTGGTGAGGTCAGAGACATCGAGACGGCCCGGATGGCCATACAATCGTCACTTACGGGACATTTGGTCTTCAGCACACTGCACACCAACGATTCAGCAGGAGCAGTAACTCGGCTCTTGGATTTGGGTGTTGAGCCATATCTGGTAAGTTCATCTTTGATTGCCGTAATAGCACAACGTTTGGTGCGAAAGGTGTGTCCAGAATGCAGAGAGGTTACTGAGCCTTCGCCTCACGAACTAAGGGAACTGGGGCTGGGAGATGTGCGGAGCTCGGACTCAGCCAAGGGCGAGCCGAAATTCTATGTGGGAAGAGGATGTGATAGGTGTTTTCAGACGGGATTTCGTGGCCGAACGGGTGTTTATGAGATGATGCTCCTTGATGAAGAAATTCAAGAGCTTGTATACAAAAGAGAGACTGCCGGTACAATAAAGAGGGTCGCTCTTGACGCCGGAATGCAGACTTTGCGGATGGATGGGGCCAGGAAGGTGCTCGCGGGGATAACGACTATCTCTGAAGTATTAAGGGTGACGCAGACAGACGTGATATAAAGCGTGGCCCGAAGAGTTGCGAAAAATGCCAAGATACCATTATACAGCAATAGCGGCAGATGGCAAAAGAGTCAAAGGTGCAATTGCAGCCGAAAGCCCCTATGCTGCGCGAAAACAACTCAGAGGGCGTAACATTCACCCTACTTTGGTTACAGAGGTTAGCTCCGGAGCCGAAAGTCGGGCTTCGCTATTTTCAATGTTCGCCAGAACCAGCAAGACGCAAATCATCGAATTTACCAAGCAAATGGCGACGCTGTTGGATTCAGGCATTAAACTGACTGAAGCCCTTTCCGTACTTACGTTACAAGTCTCCGACGTGCGATTCAAAAACGCCCTTACTGACATTCGTGACCGCGTTGTCACCGGCGAATCTTTTACGGATGCTCTGAGCGATTACGGTGATTATTTCGATGTCATATACGTAAGCATGGTCCGTGTAGGTGAGGTCACCGGCACCTTGGAGAAAAGCCTTTCGACCATTGCCAGCTTCAAGGAAAAACGCCAGCGTGTCGAATCCAAGGTGATGACAGCGATGATATACCCGATCGTTCTGATCTTATTCTGTATTGCTGCGATTCTTATTCTGACGACCAAGGTCATTCCGACTATTGGCGAACAGATTGAAAGGGCTGGCCAGGATCTACCTTGGATTACCAACCAGTTGATGAATGTGAGCTACGTGTTGACGAGCTGGTGGCTGCTGGTGGTTATTGGGACTATATTCGGGATTTTCTGGGGCTTTAAGCGATTTTTTGGAACCAGCCGTGGCTCATATTTGCGCGACAAGTTTGTTCTCTCTTTGCCGTTGTTTGGTCCTCTCGTAAAACAGCGTGTCGTTGCACGCTTTGCGTCCACTCTTTCGACGCTTCTTGGTTCGGGACTTGCCATGGCCGAGTCCCTCCGGGTCGTTGCCGAGGTTACAGGCAATAGTCTCATGAAGCGTGCCATCCAACAGTCGCGTGAGAGGATTCTCGCCGGTGCTGATATCGCGACACCCTTGAGAGATAGCGGTGTTATCGACCCGGCTATTGCACATATGGTTGCCGTCGGAGAGAAAAGTGGCGAACTGGAGACAATGCTTAAGAATATCAGCAACAACCTTGAATCTTCGACTGATGTAGTTATTGAAAGGTTAAGTGCAGCGATCGAGCCGATTATTATTATTATTATGGCTACAATAATTGGTGTAATTGCTTATGCGACGATATTGCCGATATTGAAGATTTCGGCAGTAGAATTTTAAGCGATTCAGTATAGGAGTTTGACAGGACAATGAGAGGAAAAAAGAAAGACGTCAGAAAAGGTTTTACCATGGTGGAACTGATGGCGGTACTGATCATCCTCGGTTTGCTTGCTGCCGTGGTGGTCCGGAACTTCGTTGGCCAGACTGATAAGGCCCGGGTCACAACGACAAAAGCCAACTTGAGACTTCTTCATTCGGCCATTAACCAATTCAAGATGGATACCGGCCAATTCCCAACCGAAGAGGAAGGGCTTATGGTTCTTATTGTGCCGCCAGACGATGCCGAAGATTATCAGCCGGGCGGATATCTGGAAACCACCGAGTTGCCAACGGACGGCTGGGGAAATGATTTTATCTATGAGCCTTGGCCGGAGAGCGGCAAACCATTTGTAATCAAAAGTCTTGGTGCCGATGGCGAAGAAGGCGGTGAGGGTTACGATGCCGACCTGCTCAGCACTGATGCGTACTGATCGCGCCGTGCGTCATTGCGACTGCGTGAGGCGCGTACAATCGGGTCGATGTGATATGCGACACGCGATACGCAGTGCGAGATACGGTTTTACACTAACTGAGTTGATAGTGGTGGTCGTTATAGTTTCGCTGTTTTTGCTTTTGGCAGAGGTGAAACTCTTCGGATTGCTGACAAGGAACAGGTTTAAGGCACAGGTGCAGGAGTTTGTCTCGACGATGCAAATGGCTGCCAAGGCTGCGGCTCAGAGCGATAGAAGATATGAAGTCATTGTTGACCTGACAGAACAAAGCTACTTGCTCCGCCAGATAACCTCGCCGGATTTATCAGAGGTGCTGGAAGAAGAAATAATTGTCGAAGGTTATCTCGGTGATAATTGCTGGATAGGTTGTGTTGAGTTCGATGACGGGGACTATACTAACGAAGGCAGGGCAAAGTTCCGCGCAGGACATGCGGGTTGGCAATATGGTGGAAAAATCGTTCTGCTCGATGAGAATGAGCAACCGTATTCGGTTGTGGTTAACCGACTCAATAGAATCGTCAGGTTAGTACAAGGTGATGCGGCACTGCTGGTGCCGAAAGCTGACAATGAAGTACCGTTCTAAAACTTGTGATGCGTTGGCCATGTGTGGCGTCGTGGATTCTTCATGTGTTACACGTGAAGGATATCACACAGTGCGCAATACACAATACGCAAGATGCAGGAGTAAAGAGAATGGTTTCAGCCTGATAGAGGCTGTAACTGCTTTGATAATATTGGCATTAGTGAGCTCAAGCGTAATGGTTGTTATAAACCGCTGCATGGAGTCTACGGCAGATTTTACGTTGCGTATGCAGGCCTTTGAGGTTGCACGGGAGAATATTGAGAAACTCCTTGCCTCGGAGTCGGTGAAAGAGATGGCTGAGTTTGGAAGCAGTGATAAGTATCCGGAAATCAATTGGGAAACTGTGGTTGAGATGTTTACCGAGCCGATAACATCACAAATGTGGGTCAAGGCGGTCTGCTCAGCCGAGTATACCGACACAGCAGGTGAGGTGCAGACGGTTGAACTAATACACTGGCTGACCGATGTAACAAAGGAGCAACTGCTCGAGATTATGAAGGAGAAAGAAGGAAGCGGGTTAGCTTCTGCGATCATCGGGACAATTGAAGAAGCTGCTGAATATGCCGGTGTGGACGTACCAACTGTTCGGCGGTGGCTTGAGGATGGCATGCTCAAGACTGAGGACGGCTCGTTCGTCAAGTCTAATATTGACCTTTACAAGCGGAGCGGCGGCAAGCCGAGCCCGGAAGACAAGAGCCTGCAGATAGAATCTACTGCGGAGTTGTTGGAGTTGACAAAGGATGAAAGTGAGCTCGGCGAGCGAGAGGCACCCGATACGGGGGATTGGCGAGAGGAAAGGGACCCAGCGACAGGACTAACATATGGAGAACTTGAAGAAATGGATTTCGAGGATATTCTGAAGTTAATAAAGGAACGAGCCAAGAAGGAATTCTAACTTATGCGGCGATTGTCGCCAACTAATACGATAGAAGGTTCGAAACCGTCCAGAGCCCGGCCAGGCTTTTCACTGGCTGAGCTCCTTGCTGCGATAACGATAGCAGCGATGGTCCTAGCTGCGGTGCTGGGCGTTTACAGCCGGGCTCAGAATTCGGCAGCGGCGATTGTACGCAGGCTCGACAGGTCACGACTGCCCTCGGAGGTCCTGCAGCACATCGCTGAAGATCTTGACAGAATAACCATGTCTGGCCCGGATACGAGAATTACCATAGAGAATAAATTCGAAAAAGGTTTCCCAACCGCCCAGCTAACAATGCGGAAGACTATCTACGACAGCAGGAACCAAGAGCAGAGATTTGAGGAAATCATCTGGCGGAGCAGTTATGACTATGATAGCGACGCCGACGGCCTGATTATATATCGCAGTCACACTGGCTTAGCGTTGGAAGATAAGCTACTCGATGAAAAGAGGGAGAGCTGGGAGAAAACGTATTCTTTTGTTCCAATCTGCACTGGCGTTACTTTGTTTAAGATCCAGGTTCCCAGGGGCGAAAATTTTCAAGATAGATGGACAAGCCCTTCATTACCACCTGGTGTTACGGTAACTATCTCTTTTGCCGAGCCCTTCAAGAGCGTAAGGGGTACTTTCGACGTTCCAGATGAGGATAAAATCGTACGAACCATAGCTATTGAGAGGACCAGAAAGATTAGATTCGACATCGCGTCAGGAGCAAGTGAAACAGGTAAAAGTGGTGAAACGGGCAAGAGTGATGAGCGACCTTTCTAAACATCTAAACGGTTGCGGTCCGCAAAACCGGCGAGGTATTGTGCTGTTGATAACCTTGGTGCTGCTGGTCGTACTCTCGACCCTTGGCTATACCTTAAGCAGTCGTGTTACGGCCCAGCGTCACCGTGACCAGTACATCATTGATTACAGCCAAGCGCGATACGCTTGTGATTCGGCGATGAAGTATGCACTTGCACCTACTACATTTGAGGATTTTGACCCGCAACTAATCAGCCGTCCGAACGAGCCGGATTTTTCCGATTTGTTTACGCTTAGTGAGGTTGAATTCAAGGAAATGTTGGAACAATGGGCTGCAGAATACGGGGACCCCCGCTTCGACAGCCGTGAGACTTTTGAAGAGGCCATCGACCTGATGGATATTGGTGATGTCAACGACATTAACGATGTTAACGACCTTGGCCGCAGCAGAAGCGAAACTGGGGATTCTGATGATGCTCCTTCTGTAAAGATACCCGGTCCATATGGCCCAGCTTGGCCGTTTGTGACCGAGCCGGTTGAGCTTGAGATTGGCTCTGCCAAAGTCAGGATTGAAATCGAGGATGAAAATGCAAAATATCCCATCGGCTGGGCACTGCTGGCCGACAAGAAAGTAGAGCGTGAAGCCCAGGCAGGGTTCGAGACTTTCTGCGAATGGATGGGACTCGATGGCAGAGAGATTGGTTTATTAAGACAGCAGCTGGAAGGAATAGGTGACATAAAACCGTTCCAACTTGAGTTCAAGCCGACAACGACGCCCATAAGAACGCCGGCCGCAACAACAACCAGCGGAAGCAGAAGAACTCGCCGAACCAGGATAACGAGAAAAACTGTATCTGCTGCTGATCAGATTGCAAAACAAAACACCGATTTTGCAAAACTTCTGCACAGTTCGCTCATTGATACCGAGTTGCTTGCCAGGCCGACTATACTGAGCGAAACCAGAAAGGAATCAGCTCTGAAATATCTGGCTATGTGGCCTTCGAGAAAGGTTAATATAAATACCGCTCCTCGACACGTATTAGAAGCGGCTTTTACTTTCGGAGGTGATGCCGACAGAATCGCTGAACAAATCATACAGCGAAGGCGTGAAGAGCCTTTCACGGATATCGGAGACCTAAAGAGATCGTTGTTTAGTTATTCTGACTCTATTTCAAGGTGCGAAAATTATATCACAACGGCCAGCAGGTTTTTTACTATTAGAGTGACTGCTGTAAGCGGAGCAGCAAAGGTGTCGGCTATTGCAGCAATAACGAAAGATGGGCCGACGATAAAGCGAGTTGCCGTTATTTCCGGCTGAGTGTTCGTCGTGCATTATGCGTATTGCAGATTACAAAAGTGTGAAGCGTGACAGAAAGTGACACGCTCGATACGGGTTTTTGGGAGTTTGCTGAAAGTGAAATCGCAGAACTACTTGGGCATTTATGTTGGCAAAGGCACAGCGACCGTGGTCTGTCTTGATTCTCAAGCTCGGAACAGAAATGTTTTGGGCTGCTTTAGCGTTGCTGTTGAAGAGCAAGAAGGGCGAGATGAGCAAATTTTGGCAAATCTTATCGCCCAAGGCTGTGCCGAGAGAGAGCTTCAATTCTCGGATGTTGCCGTGGCTTTGGATTGTGCAATGTTTATGCAGCATGATGTGCACAGCGACTTCGCCGATCCAAAGCAGATCACTGCAACCGTTAGGTTCGATACGGAGGAAGCTCTTGCTACGGATATAAGCGACGTGGCGATAGCTTTCAAAATAAGTTCGAGCGACCAAAACGGCTCAGAGCTGACTGTCTTTACAGCCGAGCGAAAAATATTGTCAGATATTCTTCTGTCTTTGCAGAGTAACAGTATTGACCCCATAACCATAGAGCCAGATGTCAATTGTCTGTCGAGATTCATTAACCAGAAAGTGCGGTCGCCTGAATCTGCACAGGGCGGTATTTTATTCGGGCTGCTTTCGCGCTACCGTGGTTATTTTGCGGTTGTTTCAAAATCTCAAAAAACAGGTGCGATGCGAACATTCTTGGTCGGCTCGAAAAAAGACAGGGAAGAGCTGCTGACAAGAGAAGCACTTATAACCATCGCTTTAGCGGCAACCGGTGAGCCTATAAGCTTATTGAGAGCCTTCGACTCTTGCGATACTATAAATCATCAGCGGATTGGTAAAAAGTTGGGCATCGAAGCTGGCGGTGTTGACTTGGCTGAAGCCGCCGGAATCGAGCCGCAAACTCTGGCCGATTGCGGTGACCCGGTTGATTTTGCGATTGCCTACGGTGCTGCTTTGGCCCATTTCGAAAAGGCACAAAGCATAAATTTCCGCAACGATTTTATGCCGTATCAGGGCAAGAAACTCCGGCTGCAGAAAGCACTGAAGTTGGCAAGTATATGTGTGACCATTCTTTTGCTTGCCGTGGGCCTGTATTTTCAAATGCAATTGCTGAGCGTAAATAAGAACGTGGGCAGATTGCGGAACAAATTTTCCAAAGACTACTCGGCCGTTATGTTGGGTCAAAGGCTGCCCACAAAGACCAGTCCCACAAGCAAGCTTAGAGGTCAACTAAGGCGGATCAAAGATGTTAAGAGCGGCCTCATAAGTGCTAAAGGTGAGAAGTCTGTCTCATCGAAGCTGGCCATGATACTCGAAGCCTTCAATCAGTGCGTGGCCCCGACAAAGCTGAATGTAGATTCAATTACCGTTACAGACAAAATGATCAGTATAGATGGCGATACGTCCAGTCGCGCAAATACGCTGAAGTTGTTTAATGTACTGAAAGGCAGCTTCGATGTTTTGCCGAGGCGTCTCGAGTCCAAAGGCGGACGGGACAATTTCAGCATCACGGCTGAGCTCAAGAAATAGGCGAGGAAACGGTTATATGAAAGACATATACAAGAATCCGATTTTGTACTATATAATTGTACCCATTGTCGTTGCTTTGTGGCCTCTACTTGTCTGGGCCACATATTTGCCGAGAGTTGAGCAGAATTGGGAGGGCGGGACGAACGAGTATAAGCAAGCTCTGGCTGTAATGCTGGACATTCTCACAATTGATCCAGATCGGTTGGAGTTTGCTGATACGAACGATGTCGCTGCTGAATTTGACTACGCTGTCGCGGTTGATAAGATCGCCAGTCAATGCAGAATATCAGCTGCTAATTATAAGCTCAGTGCCGGACCTGTCATGGAATCGAGGGACCAGAAAAGCCAGACAGCAAAGGTCGCCCTAAAAGGCGTCGATATGGCGAGATTCGCCGAATTTCTTTCCACAATGCAACTTCGCTGGGCAGATTTGCAGTGTACGAAGATCAAATTGACCAAGAAGAAGGGCCTGCCCGATACGTGGGACGTCGACCTTGATTTCAAGTATTACTATTAGGAGTCTGCCACAAAACGAGCTCAAATGTGAATTAGTAGAACTGCAAACGTCGTTTTTTTCATTTTGATAAAGGATTCAGGATTAGCTGGTCTTTTTGGCGACTGAATAGATTTTAGCACTTTAGCCCTCGTGTTCTTTGCAGGATTTTGGTTATCACTACATATAGTACATTGCCCAGCTTGCCCAGATAGACGTTCGGAGCTAGTCCAATATCAACTCACGGCGTCGACCAGGTTGGTTTGAGAAAGGGCCTTTCAGTATTGATAGGCCATATTTTGCCAAGTATTTTGCCACAAGTTAGTGTAATTCAAGCTGTTATGGACAGAAACGTAAGCAGCAAACTTTTCTAAAGTTTTCCAACCGGTCCTGTCGATATCAATACTGCAAGATTGTTTTAGACCCTACAAGGGATTTGGGGTACACACAACATATAGTGGTTTTCGGGTCTCAGACGAAAATATGGATGCTTTCGTTTGTAGCTGTGCCAATAGGGTAGTTGAAATGGCAGATTTTGATTCTCATGGTCGTTTTGAAGGCCGAAATCAACAGATGAATTCTGTCGACGAGGATGCGGCTCGAGATGAGGACTTAATGATGGAGCAGATCCTTGAAAATATCAACAATACACCCATTGGCCAGGTTCTGAGAAGGATTGCCTCGTTGCCGGAAATTCGCAAGGAAAAAGTCCTACATATCCGCCGGCAGCTTACCGAAGGTAAATACAACCTCAACGAGCGACTAAGCATCGCTCTGGATAAGGTTCTTGAGGACCTAACAACATAATCAAAAGGCCCCAAAATGCTCCCTATTGCATTTTGGAGCACGGCAAGTGTTAAGTTCGCTGACACCGAAAACACAGGCCTCAATTCTGAAGCTCCCCGAGGCAGAATGGCTCTGTAAGTGTGCTCTGGCTGTTTTTGCCTACGAGATAAGTTCCGGAATATCATCATCCGGCTCGTCCATCTGGGTCGGCTTATAGCCTGGCTGTTTCGACTTTTCCACCTCTTTTTTGAAGGCAGCTATAACCTTTTCCTGAATTCTCCGCCTGCATTGTGCGTTGATGGGGTGGGCGATATCCGCGTGCAGCTTCATTCTGCCTTTAAAATCTTTCTTCGCCCGGTTTTCCTTAAGTGGCGCGGCGCAATTATTGCAGAATTTGGCTCTGAGATGGTTTTTGCCCCCGCATTTTTCGCAGTGGTCGCTCATTTTCCTGGAAGGCATAGCGACAAAAAGACCGCCGGCACCCTCGATAACCTTGATATCGCGAACCACAAACTCGTTGTCCATGGTAACGGAGCAAAAAGCTTTCAATCTGTCATCCTTGTTGGCCACTAATTTGACTCTGACCTCGGTGATCTCCATTTTCAGCCCCAATCAAAAGTCTACCAGCTGTTGTCGCGCACGACGACGCTTTTGCAACCGATTTTTCCCTCAAGTTTATGCTTGTATTCGTAAGCCTTCTGTTCACTCTTGTCGTTGATCAAGCAAAACATTGCAGAACCGCTGCCGCTCAGACACACAGGTCCAATGCCTAATGATTCGATTCTCCCTTTTATTTCGGCAAGCCGCCTTAAAAGACTGAAACAACTTTCTTCGAGCATATTTGCGCACATTCCCGCAGCCAAATCAATTCTGTTTTTCAGGATATGGCTGTTTATTCGGCTGCTAAGCTCCTTGTACAGGGCTTGATCATGACTGTAATTAGCATAAACCTTTTTTGTAGAAACACTTACATCGGGAAGTATTAACAGAGCCAGAAAGTCAAAATCTTTTCTTAATTTCGTGATTTTTTCACCTTTTCCCTTGCAAAGTGCCAGCGGCCCGTTCAAAAAGAAAGGTACATCACTGCCCAGTTCGGCCGCCAGTTTGTGAAGCTGACGCGTGGTCAAGTCCAGATTCAGGCATTTGTTGAGTCCCACAAGCGTTGCTGCCGCATCACTGCTTGCCGAGCCGAGCCCTGAGCCGGCGGGGATATTCTTTGTCAGCGCGATCCGAATGTCGGCCCACTCACCACAGCGATTCATCAGCATCTTAGCGGCCTTGTAGACGAGGTTGTCTTCTCCCTCCGGTGCCCAGTGTGGGCCTGTGCAAGCAAGTTCAATACCACCTTTGAGGCCTGGCTCGATGAGGATTTCATCGTACCAGTTGACCTTGGCCATTATGGTCTCTATTTCGTGGAAACCATCCGGCCGCTTGCCGGCTATGAGCAGACTCAGATTGATCTTCGCAGGTGCCCGAACCAATAGCGCGTTGTCGATGATTTCAAACTGTTCCTTGCTGACCATGTATTCGTATCTCGTGAAGGGACCCCATTCTGCGGGAACCCAAGCGTATCTCGTTTGACATACGGAATTTGCTCGTTGACATTATAGCAAGCCAGTCTTATTGTGAACACGAAATTGGCCGAAGAGAAGGAAGATAGATGCTTGATGCCGGGCACTGGATACCCGTCAAGAGGTGATTGGTTAATTGGTGAGTGGGGGCTTATTGCAGCCAGTGTTGAGAGGACAAGATGAATGGATGAATCGAAGTCGCAAGAGGATAAGCCGAACGAGGCTGAGCGACAGTTTGATCCTGAGCTTCTAAAGAAAGGTTTGCGCTGCGACCTCGATCATTACGGGAGGCTCAAACGCTGCTCGGATAAAAAAGACATGACCGAGTGGAACGAGTGGCGGAAGAGAAACGCAGACGAGGACATTCTCCTTAAGGGCGCCGAGCTCTCACATTTTCACCTCGAGGGAGCGTTATTTACCTCAGGAGGTTGGAGGGATACTGCCACGGCAGAGGAGGTGAAGTTCAAGGGATCTGTTCATCTCGAGGGGGCCAGGTTAAGGAAGGCTTGGCTGGATGAAGCGAACTTCAGCCGGGCTCACTTAGAGAATGCGTGGTTGGACCATGCTCACATACGACGGGCAAACTTGCGGGCGCGTCTCCAGAACGCGAAACTCCGCCATGCGGATCTTACTGGAGCGGACTTATGGAGGGCACATCTGGAGGGAGCGGACTTCTACGGAGCCTGTCTTCAGGGCGCGCAGGTCGCAATGACGCAGGTGAACGGCGAGACGATGATCGCACGGGTTGCGATTGACAGATTCACGGATTTTACTGGCGTTGCTCTGGCGAACGCCTGTGTGGAGCCGAGCGTAAAACAGCTTCTTGAATATAATGTCCGCTGGCTGGGGTGGCACAAATGGTATGATAACGCACCAAGTGTCGACTGGGATAGTGAAAGGTCGAATTGGTGGGAACCGCGCCCCCCGATCTGGGCACGGGGCTTGAAGAAGGTTTTTGTTCGGACCTTTTGGTCGGTGAGTGACTATGGATTTTCGACTAGGAGAATAATAATCATATTCTTCGCGCTGGCGTTTGTCTTTGCAAATATCTATTATCATTGGGGCCGATTGGCGCCACCAGGAATTGTCAGTAATCTCTTCGTAGGCGAAGACGGATTAGCTCTGCCCTCATGGTTAGTGCCTTTGCGGACACTTTATTTCTCGATTGTGACGATGACCACATTAGGATTTGGCGATATGTATGCTAACGCGCGGAGCATTTGGGGACATATATTGCTTAGCTTGTAGGTGATTCTGGGTTATGTTCTTTTAGGAGCTTTGGTGACTCGGTTTGCGGTTTTATTCACGGCAGGTGGGCCGGCAGGGAGATTTGCAGATGAGAAAGAAGGAAAAACAGAAAGGACCACGAGTGATTGAAGACATTCGTATAGATATCCCCGAAGAGTTTCAGGATTTGTTTAGAGAGATTGTGGGGCTGACAAATGCGTTCTGCGAGCGATACCTCAATGAGGACTATCGTGAACTCTGTGAGGAGATGGTCGAGGAGGTCTGCTCTGAAGAGTTGCCATCTGAAAGAGCCAGGCCGAGCAGTTGGGCCAGCGGGATAGTCCATGCTGTTGGCTGGGTCAATTACCTGCACGATCCGACCCAATCGCCACATATGACCTCCGCCCAGATAGCAGAGGGATTCGGCGTGTCACAAGGGACAATGCTGGCGAAATCAAGAATTATTCGCGACGAGCTTGATATAATCCCGTTAGACCCAGATTGGTGCATACCGGCTATGCTGAAAGACAACCCGCTGGTCTGGACAGTAGATGTCGGCGGATTCCTTATGGATGTCCGTTACGCGCCACGAGAGGTACAAGAAGAGGCGTACCGGCTTGGACTGATACCTTACGTTCCTGCGGACGAACAAGAGCCAGATCGTGAACCGGGCACCGGCACAACAATCCTGAAATTCCCTTCGGCCCAGAACAAGACTTCCCGGCCAGAGACCCCTGAGAAGCAAAGGGATACGGGCCCCAGTCTATTTGATGGATTGGAGAAATGAGGTGCGCTGCAACTTGAGATTGCCACGGCCCGCTTCGTAGGCCTCGCAATGACGACAGGGAATATCGAATGCCGAACGACAAATCCCGGATGTCAGGTAGAGAAACGGCCGGTAGTGAATCGAGTCACGAATCACGAGCCCCATTAGAGAACGAAACACACTTGGCAGGGCACGGTTTAGAAGCTCTAAAGGGGCGAGCCACGAGCGACGAATCTATTGCCTGGTGGCACTGGCACCGGCGTTTGTACAACTGGGTTGTCCACTGGGCTGATACGCGGTTCGGCATCGTGGCACTTATTGTGCTTGCTTTGACCGAGCCGATCTGCGTGCCGATTCCTGCAGACGTTATGGTCATCGGGCTTTGCCTGGGCAAACCGAAGCGTTCACTGAGATATGGGCTTACCTGTGCGTTCTTTTCTGTTCTTGGAGGTACGATTGCCTTTTCGCTGGGTCTTGCGATTGGTGGCGAGAGAGTCACGCACTTTTTCGAGCAGATTAGCTTCGGGCCAATTCATCTGGGGGAGTGGGTTAGCGAAGCTTTGCACCTATATGACAAGTATGCTTCTTGGGCAATTGCCATATCGGCCTTGACGCCTGTGCCGTACATGATGTTTAGCTGGCTGGGGGGTATGGCAGACGTTCCTCTTCTGAAATTCGTTGCTATAAGTCTTGTGTTCCGTACCATGAGATTTGGCTCGGAGGCAATGCTGTTTTACTTTCTTGGTAAGCGTGCGCGGACTCTAATAGAAAAATACTTTAACATCGCGACGGTAGTAGTTATTATATTGTTAATCGTTTTTGCTTACGTAATGAAGCAGTTGGGGCGTCTTTTCATAGAGTAAGGATGAACGATACTCAGAAGAAAATTTTGCTCAAGACAGCCCGTGATGCGGTTACAGCAGTCATCACTGGCGGGCCTGGGCCTGAGCCTAAATCAGACGACCCCGAACTTAATGCTCACTGTGGCTGCTTCGTGACATTGAAAAATAATGGCCGATTGCGAGGATGCATCGGTCAATTCACTGCTGAATGTCCGTTGATTGAGCTGGTTGTTGAGATGGCAAAGGCCTCGGCGACCGGTGACCCACGTTTCTTTGCCAACCCTATAACGCCCGGCGAGCTGAAAGAACTGGATATCGAGATATCGGTTCTGTCGCCGCTGCAGCGGACAGATGATCCGATGAGTTTGAGACTTGGAGTTGACGGCATCTATATAAAGAGAGGACGTGCGTCGGGTTGTTTTCTCCCGCAGGTTGCTACCGAGACCGGCTGGAGCAAAGAGGAGTTTCTCTCGTATTGTTGCGCCCACAAAGCTGGTCTTGCCGCTGATGCCTGGAAGGAGCCGGGAACGCAGGTCTACCTGTTCACGGCCGATGTATTTGGGGTAGAGTTCAAGGATATCTGACTTCCGTTTGGTGTTGTGCGAAATCTTCCACAAATCAGACGCGGCTTTTTGACCTGCCTTGTCAGTGCGTTTAGGGAGATTCTTTGTTCTACTTTTCATGGGATGTCTCTCTTTGGTTTGCCATATAATGGCGAGCCGTACGCTAAGACGAAAAATACGGCTTGTGTGGACGAAATATTATGGATGTCCTTGCACTTGCAGCCGATTCTTAGGGTACAATGAGGCTTTGGACTTATCTAATGTGTCTGTCGCACTCGGCCTTATCCCAGTAGAGAGGTTGGCTCTCGGCGTGAATAACTCTGCTCTTCGTTTAGAGGAGGCATTGTGATCGGAAGGCTTACACCAATCTGGATAGTCGCGATTGCCTGCCTGGCCGGGTGTTCGGAGTCTGATAAAGTCGCCACAAAGAGCCCAGAGGTCACCCAGGGACTCGACACATGTGCTGCCATGATCGAGCGTTTGGAGAGTGAGAACCTGCCAGCTCTGGAGTCGGTCGAGACCTGGCAAAGCGATTATGGGGCGGGCCTAAAACTTACTACCTCTCACTATGAGATTTTCACAACCGTTTTGGAGCCTTTAATGCTGCGCCAGATCCCCGGGTTTATCGAGTCGGCCTACCGCGGCTATAACAATCAACTGCCGAGACCCATTGCGACGACGACTAAGTGTACGATTTACCTCTTCGCTGACCGAGAACAGTGGGAGGATTTTACGAAAGTGTTTGCGGGCCACCAGGCCGAGCTATTCTGCAGAATAAAGGCCGGTGCATATTATCTTAAAGGTGCTTGTGTGACACATAATATTGGCAGAAGGCGGACTTTCTCTGCTCTCGGGCACGAGGGCTGGCATCAGTTTAACAGCAGACATTTTAAGTTCCGCCTGCCGAGCTGGCTTGACGAAGGTGTGGCGATGCTCTTTGAAGCCAGCAGATATGAGGGCGGGATATTCTATTTTGAGCCGGCCAAGAACACGTATCGGTTAGATGCGCTGAAGAAAACGCTGACGACAAACAGGCGGATACGATTGAGCGAATTGATGGCTATCAACCCTGGGGAGGTCCTGGCTACGGACCAAACCGAAGCGGTGACGGCTTTTTACAGCCAAGCGTATGCACTCGTGCGATTCCTGCGAGAAGCTGATTACGGCAAACACTTGGATAATTTCCATCGGTTACTTTCTGATGGGCTAAAAGGTGATTGGCTGCTCAGCAGGGCAAATAAAAAGATAGCAGCAGATAGGAACATCCCGCGGACTGTCCAGTGGAACCGAGTTGTCGGGCCGCAGTTGTTTAAGCAATATATTGACGACGATCTTGAACAAATCGAGAAAGAGTACTTAGCCTTTTGCATAACAATAGCCAGAGACTGACTGGTTCGAGCGCAGAGAAGACAGAGAAAAAGTCCGAGAGAATAAACGCAGCACAAAATACAAATCAATGAGCGAGCACCGTTTGGCACCGATCATTTTAGCCTCAACCTCGCCGCGGCGAAGACGATTATTGACTGAAGCGGGCTACACATTTACCTCAGTTACCCCGGAAATAGACGAGTCAACCTTTCCAGTAGAGGGCTACAAGGCCTGCGAGTATGCCAAAAGGTTAGCCCTGGCGAAGGCAAGAAGCGTTGCTGCAAAGTATCCGGACTCTTTTGTCATCGGGGCCGATACTGTTGTGGACTTTGCCGGCGAAATCATCGGTAAGCCCACTGATGCAAGGGAAGCTGAGCAGATAACAAAGAGACTCTTTAGCCGACCTCATAAGGTGATAACTGGCGTTGCAATTGTCAGGCTGAGCGACGGCACTGAGTTATGCGAGAGTGACACCACGACCGTTTATCCCAAGAAGCTGACCGCCCAGCAAATCGCCGAGCACATCGGAAGCGGTTCTTGGCAGGATAAAGCCGGTGCCTATGCCATAAAGGAGACCGGCGATGCATTCATTGAGCGGATCGACGGCAGTTTGACAAACGTCATGGGTCTGCCAATGGAACTTCTGCAGTCCGTCCTTGACGGACTAAAAAGGCTTATCGATTAGAATGCGGGCAGATTCAACTCATTGGCAGCAAAGTCTGCTGTAAAGCTATGTTTCTTGGAAGACTTGTGTGCCTGAGCTTCTTTTAGTGGCGATTGGCCTTTTTTTCCAAACCTAAATTCACCGTGAAGGAAGTCAACTATCCCAGATAAGGTCAGGAGGGAAGTTACCATAAGCCGGCAACTCTCGTACCTGGTGCTAAGCAAGCAAGGTCGTGCCACATTACACAGACGCCCAAAATTCACGAAAATGCAGAAAGATTCTTCTTGACGCCTCGATGCCGCCGCGTAATCTTGTATCCTATAAAGTAACCAGGAGGCTAAGGAAGGCCATGAGCGCTTCTTGACTCTTCCCGCCTGCAGAGCTGTTTTGACTAGTTGTTGCCTGCTCGGAGGCATTTGGGTGTCTACCTTTAGGGACAAAGGTGGCGCGGCAAAGCAGAATGAGCGTTTTCGCACATGGATACACAAGCTGCGACTGCGTTTGGGCACTTTTGCCTTGAGCCAAAGCCCATCTGGGCGACTTCCACTTATCTGTCATCATCTGCGTAATCTCATCACCCCGCGACACAGCCTCACTGACAAATATGGTCTCTGTCTATGCCCAAACAACAACCGCCCACCGTATCTTGAAAGGAGGTGATGGGTCTATGCGGAAAATCCCATAGTTTTTGAGTGAATGGAACAGTTGTGAAACCTGAATGCCAGACTTTTCTCCAAGAGATCAGAGATTGGAAAGGAGAATGAAAATGAAAAAACAAATGTTGTGTGTATCACTCATAGCGGCAGCTTTGCTCGCAATGCTAATGGGTCCGTCGGTTGCCTCAGCCGGGCCTCAGAAGCACATCAGGGCTATGATGGACGTCGCGAACGCACATCTCGAAGCCATGGGAGAACCTATCGGGGTAGGCGCGGTCGAGTACTACACTGCCGGAGAAGAGGTGGGGCAGATCGTATACTACAACGACCGCACGAAGCAGTATGGAATACGTTGGGTTCCGGGTGACCCCGGGCGGCACGACGGGACCGAAATAACCTGGACCTCGAATCTGCTGGACGGCACAGCCACTGGCTTAACACATGCTGAAACACAGGCAGAGCTCTGCAGTGCCATGGCCACATGGGGCAATGCGAACTGTGCTGAAATACCGCTCGTAATGCAGTTATACCCAGGTGTTGATTGGGGTCTGTACCAGTGGGTTGCGGGATATGTCAATAGTCCCCTTCCTTTCGTTCCGATCGACTGGGGCATAGATATAGCTCATGCGGGCTGGTTACCAGGGGCGTTCTTTGACTGGCTTTACGGTCCCGGTGCGAGTGATAGTGTCATCGGAGTGGCGATTACATTCTATTGGCTTGAGTACCCTGGCGGTCCTCCGAGCGACATCGACAACAATGGGAAATTCGACACGGCCTTTGTGGAGATATATTACAATAATGCATTCCCATGGGGCGTCGGCACAGATTGGCCGCTCGATGTGAGAACGGTTGTCCTGCACGAAGCAGGCCACGCCCTTAGCATAGATCACTTTGGCAGGATCTTCAGGACCGCTGCGAACGGCAAGGTCCACTTTGCCCCGTTGGCCATAATGAATGCCGGATACAGCCGTAAGCTATGGAGACTCAAGGGTACAGATCTCGCCTCATACTGCTCCGTATGGGCGGCCTGGCCTAAGAAATAGGCAGTCGAAGCTCGTACATTAACGTCAGCCGGTTCATCGGCGACGTGCGAGTTCCGTACTGTTCTTGGCGGGATGTCTTTTCATGTGGGCTGCGAGTACCGCTCGCAGCCCTTTTCCACATCATTGCACTGCTGTGACGACAGCCTGCTTCAAATCATTCGAGACTTCTTGAGTGCAGCGACCCTATGTCTCCTTCCTACCGTCCCTGCGTTGTCAGAATGTCCATAGTATTTGCTTGACATCCTTGCGGGGATTAGATAAACTACCATTACAGTACCGGAGTCCAATAGTGGGGGAGGCTCCTTCATGCCGGGCTTTTCCCTACAAGAAGTCATTGTCTTTGTGGTTCAACGGGTACAAAGGAGGTTTAGAAATGGCGCAGCCGGCAACTGCTAACAAGTTAATCGCAATTTCCATAGTTCTCGCAGCAATGGTATCCACCACTGCCGGAAAGATTATTTATGTTGATGCGGGTGCTACCGGTGCAAATGACGGCTCAAGCTGGGCCGATGCCTACAACTACCTGCAAGATGGCCTTACTGCTGCCTTGTTGAGCAGCGCCAGGCCTATTGAGATTAAGGTAGCACAGGGGGTATACAAGCCCGACCAAGGAATCGGGATAACGCCTGGTGACCGAGCAGCCACATTCCAGCTTCTCAACGGCGTAACTACAAAAGGTGGGTACGCCGGCTTTGGTGAGTCGGACCCGAATGCACGTGATGTAGATGCGTACGAGACCATTCTGAGCGGTGACCTTCATGGTAATGATGTGCAAGCTACCGATCCTTGTGACCTTGCAAGCGAGCCCACGCGCGCCGAGAACAGCTACCATGTTGTGACCGGCAGCGGAACCGACGCGATGGCTATACTTGACGGCTTTACCGTTGCCGCCGGTAATGATGACCGTTACGATACGTCCGGCCGAATGCTCCAAGCCATTGGCTGCGGGGGCGGTATGTACAATCAGTCCGGCAGTCCCACCGTGATTAACTGTACCTTCTGCGGCAATTCCGCAAACGACAAAGGTGGCGGAATGGGCAACAAAGATAGCAGCAACCCAAGGCTAATCAACTGCATGTTCAGCGGGAACTATGCAGCAAGTGGTGGTGCAGTATCTAATGCCGATAGCAATCCAGACTTAGTTGATTGTATGCTCGTCGGAAACGACGCACGACTCTACGGCGGCGGCGTGCACAGCGCTAACAGCGGCCCGCGACTGATTGGGTGTACATTCCTTGGTAATGGTGCGTTTCAGGGCGGTGGAATATACGGTGACGCTGGCAGCAATTCTTCACTGACAGGCTGCAATTTCAGCCAGAACGGCGCAAGTGCCGGCGGTGCGGTTTTGTGCTGGAGAAGCAGCCCGATTTTGACAAATTGCGTCTTCAGTGGCAATCGAGCCGAGCATCCTTCCGGAGGAAGCCCACCGCCATGGTCAGGCCATGGAGCAGCAATCTTCTGCGAGGCTGGCAATCCTACGGCTGCTAACTGTACGTTCTGTGGAAACTACGTGGCCGTACGCGGCATACTGAGCAATGTGGGTGGAAGTGCTACGCTGACCAACTCTATCCTTTGGGGCGAGGGTGAGCAAATATTCAATGCTGCCGGGGCAACAACCGTTGTTACGTTCTCAGACGTTCAAGGCGGCTGGCCTGGAGCAGGTAACATTGATGCTGACCCATGTTTTGTGGAGGCGGGATATTGGGCCGACGTTAGTGATCCAAATGTTGTTGTTCAGCCAAATGATCCCAACGCCGTCTGGGTTGATGGCGATTACCATTTGAAATCGCAAGCAGGAAGGTGGAACCCAAACAGCCAGAACTGGGTGACGGATGATGCTACGAGCCTATGCGTTGACGCCGGTAATATTGGCAGTCCCATTGGCTATGAGCCATTTCCCAACGGCGGAATTATCAATATGGGGGCTTATGGCGGCACAGCCGAGGCCAGCAAGTCATATTTTGGTGAGCCGGTTTGCGAAACGATTGTTGCAGGTGACATCGACGGCGACTGTAAGGTCAATTTCAAGGACTTCACGCTTGCGGCTGCACATTGGCTTGAAGATCGCAGAGAGTTTACACACATACAGTGGCTGGGGCATTCCAGTGTCAGGATTCGGAAGGCGGATGTGGTGATATATGTCGACCCGCGCAAGTTGAGTGACTCGCCGCACGATGCGACGCTGGTTCTTGTCACCCATACTCATGGCGACCATTACTCGCCTGCGGATATTGCCAAAGTTTGGGGGCCTGAGACGAAACTCATCGCCGCTGGCGACGTTATCGCGGCAGAGGGCAAGGGCCAGGCAATCCTGCCGGGCCAGACAATCCAATCAGGTGGTGTCCGCGTGACGGGTGTAGCTGCGTATAATCTGACCAAGCCGAACCATCCAAAGGCAAGGAACTGGGTTGGGTTCATAATCGAGGTGGGTTCGAAGCGGATCTATTGCGCAGGTGATACGGACCTGACAGCGGAGATGAAGGCTCTCAGCGATATCGATGTGGCGATGCTACCTGTGGGGGGCACATATACGATGAACGCTGACGAGGCGGCTGAGGCGACAGCATATATCAGACCTGAACTGGCCATACCATACCACTGGGGCGACTCTATAGGCACCCTGAGCGATGCCCAAAGGTTTGCCGAATTGGCGCAGTGTACCGTAAAGATCATGACAGTCGGCGAGAGCATACGTCTCTGATTTCGCACAAGCGACCGCGAAGTGAGAAAGGGCGGCCTTCTGTGTGACCCTACCAAGGGAAATAGCAGCTATAGTGTCGGTGGAACAGGCCTATCGAGCGCATTGACATTAGAGCCAAGGCCTGAATCGCTATATTGGCAAAAAGATGCGACCCTACCACGATTTTGGTGCTGTCTAATAGTTGCCCATATCCGACAGTATGGAACTGAAGCTCCCACGTTAGTACAAACAGCCCAACCACCACGAGGTAAGGCCAAAAGGCCTTGGCAATTGGCTTGAGGATGTGGCCCGGCTGGACGAGGACCGTAATGTCGCGACCGATCGAAAAGGTCAAGATTGCCATCGGAAAAGCAAACAAGCCTGCAATCGCCAATATGTGTGCAATCACCGGCAATCTAATTCCCATATTTGCTGACATCGCAATGAAAATAATGCAGGGCAGTTCTACTATCACGAGTGAGACAGCAAACATGTAAAGAGACTTAACGACGTTCCAGATGAAGCCGAAAAGCCCACCCATGTAAACGTCCGGTAGCTGCTCTTCATGGAAGGCTGTCGAGTAGATTATTTCCATATAGTACCAGAACAGGCATCCCCACGCCGCTAATGTCACTATCAGTCCGGTCGGAGCCTGAACTCTGAATGCGCCCATCGTAAAAGAATAATCGGTATGGCCGACAAAGAACTTAAAGCAAACTGCTGCAGCTACAAACACCAATCCAGTCACATTGTCCGCATTCATGAATAATTTCCAACTCTCAACAAATGCGGCTCGATAGAAGCCTGGCACCGGCTCGATCTTCTCTTCGGGCTCGGGCACGATCTTTTGTGGTGCTTCGTTGTCTTCAAACGGGATTACGAAACGTTGCCCACACGTTAAGCAGCGGGCACGCTTGCCGCAGTGCTTCTTGTCAAAGGCAATCAGCGCATTACAGTTGGGACAGTTAAACTGGATGGTCATATAATCGTATTACGTAATGCGTATATCGTATTGCGTTTTTTTTAACGAGTCACGGGTGATGGGCAATGCGCGACGGACTTAATCCTGCCGCATGCAGTCAACGAAGACACTAATGTTGTTGGCCCATTTCTTCGCTTCCAGCAGGTCGACCTTGTCCTGTTTGACCAGCGTAGCGAGGTGCTTTTCGATTGTTATCATCTTTTCGTCCGGTTTGTCCCGGGTCTTTGTTTGCAGTTGAGAATAGAGTTGCTCTATCCTGCCGGTGCGTATCAAGTTGGCGCAGGCATAGTTGTTGTTGAGTATCTCCATTGCAACAATCCTGCCGGTTCCGTCTTTCTTGGGCACGAGCTTCTGGCAGATGATATAGGCCAGTCCCAGCGATAGCTGGTTGCGAACCTCGTCTTGCCGGCCGGCCGGAAAATAATCCAGCACTCGTGTCACCGTGCCCGTGACATCTCTTGTATGCAAGGTCGAGAACACCAGATGCCCCGTCTCAGCAGCCATAAGTGTCATGGCTATCGTCTCAGCGTCCCGCATCTCTCCGACAAATATTATGTCAGGATCCTCCCGCATCATTTCCTTTAATCCCTCGCGAAAGGATTGCACATCCCTTCTGACCTCACGTTGCGAGATGATAGAGTGTTTCTGCGGAAAGATGTATTCTATGGGGTCTTCCACGGTTATGATTCGGCAGGCTCTGTTTTCACTTATTCGACCGACCAGTGACGCAATAGTTGTAGATTTGCCCGCGCCGGTGATGCCTGTTAGCAGGACCAGGCCGTGTTGCCGGTTCACAATATCTTGCCAGACATTATTGGCAAAGCCGATCTCTTCTACCTGTGGAACATCCAGCGACAAGGCCCGTATTGCCGCCGCTATCCCGTCGTTTTCTCTAAAGACGTTAATTCGAAACTGCAATGAGCCATATCGATAGGAGCAGTCTACGCTCTGTTTTTCTTGGAATGTCAGCTGGTTTTTTTCGCTTAGAAGCGGGTAGATAAGCTGCTTTGCCATCGGGGTTGTTACCGTTGAGCCTTTCAGTTTTACCAGGCTGCCGTCGATACGATACGTGGGTGGGGCACCGACTTTGATGTGCAGATCCGACACCCGCATCGCGCCGTGCTTTTCGAAGTAGGCCAACATATCTATAATGCTGAGTTTTCCAAGCTCTGTGGTCGGATAAACTTTTGCTGAAACGGGGTATTCTTCGGCCATGTTTTGCCTCCAGTCGTATCAGTGTGGAGAGTGTCTCTTAGCCATCTATTTGGCCGTTCTGCACGGATAAATAGTATAGCAGCGGCACGGTCCCAAAGCAAAGGGCAAATCAATGTTGCTGTAGGTGGTGGCGTTTTTGGCTCAGCGGTGCAATTGGAGCGATTTTTGCTGGCCTTGACCAGATAAGCGGCTATAATCTCTTGCTGCGTGGACTGGGTTTGCGCGCCGTGGTTCCGAATCACGCGACATGAGATTAGTATGCGAAGCAGAACATTGTTTATTCTGGGGTTCTTGTTTTTGGTGCCGGAAGCTGCTTTGTCAGCGGTGATGGGCCAGAAGGGCCAGGTTCTGCCTGAAACGCGCCAGGCACGAGACACCCAACTGAACCACCGCAGTGGGATCGCCCAAGGTCTGCGGCTGGCGGGACGAGGGCTCGTAGGCTATCGTTTAGGGGCCGGGCGAGATACTGTGCACGTTCTGGTGTTCGGAGACGGCTTTTCGATGTCGGTAGGAGCTAATCAATTCTCCAGCGACAGCGCGGTAGTGTGGCTGGAACCCAAAACAGTCGAATTTCGCGGCGATACTCGTACTGATTTTCAAAGTCGGGTATATATGCAGGGCCATGTGTTGCCGAAGGAAGCCGAAGACACCGAAACGATCGACTTGAGCCAGACGGTTGTTGAGGAAGATAACGCGATGGTGGTTCAATTTACTGTGAGCGGCGAAGTTTTTGTGACGGCGGGTAGCAGAGAAATTGCCGATCCTCGCGGATTCCAGCTCTACACAAAAGCTGTTGCTGCTCTTGCGAGTGTTGAACCGGAGTTTCATCTAAAGGTGGAAGCGGTGGTGCCTGAATTCCCGGTGGAGAAGCAGAGGCCTGTAAAGCCGGCCAAGAAGGATGTTTCCACAGAGCCAGTCGAAGTCATCGCCGAGCCGAAAGAGAAAGAGCCTCGCTTCGGCTATCCGGTTAATGTGGCGCCCGCAGACGAAGTCCCGCTGATGATCGAGTTGGATAGGGAAACAGAGACCGCAACGGTGATCGGTAGAGTCTATATGTGGTGGCAGGAACTTGATGAACGAACCGGCCGGCCGTTATTAGTGGAATTACAGGCTGATAACGCGGTGATTTTTTATTCTGAGGAAGCCTTGAAGGCCTACAGCGAGGCCCCGCATGCAGGGGGCATCCAAGATATTTTGGCCAGTGGGGTAGTGAAAGCAATATATATGTCCGGCAGCGTAGTGATGACGCAAGGGCAGCGAACCATTCGCGTAGAGCAGATATACTACGATTTTCAACAAAAAAAGGCGCTGGCGACAGATGCTGTGATGAGAAGCTTCGATGTATCGCGAGGGATTCCGATTTATCTCAGGGCAGCAAAATTGAGACAGCTTGCAGCGAACCAATTTGCTGCTGATAACATCACTTTGACCACCAGTGAATTCTATTTGCCACAGATTTCAGTCAACGCTTCAAACGTAATTATCACGGATACGACCCCGGTCGACGAACAAAGTGGCAAGATTTCCGATAGTAGTTATGACGCGCAGATGCATGATGTGCGTTTTAAGCTGTATGATAAGACGATTTTCTATTTGCCTTCAATGCGCAGTAATCTGCAACGGCCTGATATCCCGCTCAAAGGCGTACATACGGGTCACAATAAGACCTGGGGCACATCGGTTGAGACGCAATGGTACTTGGCTCGGCTGTTAGGACTGCAGCAGCCAGAGGGGACAGAGAGCACCGTTTCGTTGGACTATTACAGCAAGCGTGGCCTCGGCAGCGGTGTAGAGATCAATTATGAAAGGGAGGACTATTTCGGCAGGATGATAGGCTATATTATCGACGACCACGGTCAGGACAGGCTCGGCAGGCACGAGAGCCGAAAAGACCTTGAACCGCCACGCGAGCTTCGTGGCAGGTTCCGCTGGCAGCACAGGCATTTTCTGCCTTACAACTGGCAGCTTACTACCGAGACCAGTTACGCATCTGATGAGAATTTCATAGAACAGTATTATCGCAACGAGTTCAACACAGACAAAGAGCAGGAGACGATTCTTCATTTGAAACGTCTGGAGGACAACTGGGCACTGGCTTTGCTGGGCAAATATCGGATAAACCATTTTGTTGACCAGCTGGAAGAACTGCCAGGCGCTGAGTTCCACTGGACGGGCCAGTCGTTTCTGGACGATAGGCTGACGTTCTATAGCGATAGTCAGTTGAGCCGGTTCCGTCAGCGGTTAGCTGTAGGTGACGCGATGTCAGAAGATTTCTTTACGTTTGCCTCGACAAGAAATGAGGTTGATATGCCGATGACGCTCGGCGAGTCGAAAGTTGTGCCTTTTGTGGCGGGTACGGCAGGATATGAGGACGGCGATGGCTTTGACACGGATATCGACGGCTCAGCAGTTGATGGAGAAGAAGGGGTCTTGCTTGGCGAAGCTGGTGTGCGAGTATCATCACAACCACATTGGAGGATTTATCCCAATGTCAAGTCGCGTCTATGGGATTTGAACAAGTTGCGGCATATTGTTAGGCCGCACTTGACAGCTGTTGGCTACGCTCACAGCAATTCGGTTATCGAGCAGCGCGATACGTTGAGCTTAGGCATTTCTCAGCGGCTGCAGACCAAGCGAGGCCCCAAAGGTAAGCAGCGGACCGTTGACTGGATGCGCCTGGACACGGACGTTACATGGGTAAATAACTCGGGTGACACTGCCGCAGGGCCGGACAGGTTTATCTGGAGCAAGCCATTTATCCCGCCGCTGAACACATACAGCAAGATGGTGCCACCGCAGGACAGACGCGGCAGTGACATATTTGGGCCGCGCCGCAATTACTTCGGCACCGACTACATCTGGCGTCTGAGCGATACAACTGCGGTATTATCTGATATGAATTTCGATATGCAAGGTGGAGTAGTACAGCAATTCAATATTGGTTTTTCACACCTGCGCTGGCCCAATTTGAGCTATTATGTTGGCAGCAGATATTTAAAGTACGTTGATAATGGTTACGGTGAAAAGGGCTCAAATGCGTTTGTTTTTGCAGCCACTTATGTGCTCGATCCGCGATACACAGTCGTTCTCTCGCAGCAATTTGATTTTGACTACGGCACTAATATACGCAGCGATATAACACTTGTACGGCGGTATCACAGGATATGTTTTGGTATTACGTACAGTGCGGATGAGTCGTTGGACGAGCATTCAATAATATTCAGTATATGGCCCGAGGGCGTGGCGGAACTTGCTATTGGGCCACGAAGATATATGGACCTGGGCGGTTCAGCAGGTTATTGATATAATATTGGTGATTTGGACATAGTGCGCAATATACAATACATTAAGAACAGTTAAAGGAGAGTGCTATGCCGTTGGTAAATACCAAAAAGATGTTTGCGATGGCGTATGAGAATGGCTATGCGATTGGTGCGTTCAACGTTAATAACATGGAGATCACCCAGGGAATTATAGGTGCTGTAGCTGAAGAAAAGGCGCCGCTCATTTTGCAGGTCTCCAGAGGCGCGCGCAAATATGCCAAGATTAGCTATTTGAAGGCGATTATCGATGTAGTGGTAAAGGAAAATCCTGACATTCCCATTGCAATAAATCTCGACCACGGCGACACTTTTGAGACGTGCAAACAGTTTGTCGACGATGGCTTTACATCCGTGATGATAGATGCTTCAAAGCTCCCTTTTGAAGAAAACATTGCAGAGACCAAGAAGGTGGTTGAGTACGCACATGCAAGAGATGTAGTTGTTGAAGCTGAGCTGGGCCAGTTGGGCGGAATTGAAGAGGACGTGGTTGGAGTAGATGATGTAAGCAAGCATTTGGCTGATCCGAATCAGGCTGCGGAGTTTGTTGAAAAGAGCGGCTGCGATTCGTTGGCGGTGGCGTGCGGCACGAGCCACGGAGCATACAAGTTCAAAACCGAACCAAAAATTGCCTTCGACGTGATACAAAAGATAGCGGATAGACTGCCTGGATTTCCACTGGTTATGCATGGCTCAAGCAGCGTGTTGCGAGAGTTCGTCGACCTGATCAACAAGTATGGCGGCGACATGCCTAATGCAATGGGTGTTCCGGAAAGGTCCGTCAGCAAGGCAGCGAAGATGGCAATTTGCAAGGTCAATATTGATACAGATTTGAGACTGGCGCTGACGGCCAAAATCAGGCAAGTTTTTGCAGAACAGCCAGGCGAATTTGACCCGCGTAAGTACCTGGGTCCGGGTAGAGAAGCCATAAAGGAGATGGTAAGGCACAAGTTGCACGTACTTGGCTGCGCCGGCAAGGCAGCGGAGTGCATGTGAACAAGCGCAGCCCCTTGGAAGTCACCTGTCAGCGTGGCAGGGGCCGAACATACTGCTTCTGAAGGGGCAAGGCGAAGAACGACGGTTGAGAGTCAAAGGCTTTGCCTGGCACCGTTGAGCTTCGACTTACACTCGCTTGGTGTGGATATGTTGTTGTGTTAATTGTTGAGTTTTAGGTTTTTCAGTTTTTAAGGAGTTGTCCTTTGTCGTCGCAGAAATCAAGAGACTTGTTTTTCAGAACCAGAAATAGGGTCAAAGGTTCGCAAGTCACAAACCAGTCCATCTGGTATGGTCGGATGAGGGTTGCAAAGGTCAGTTTCATTTTGCTGCTCTTGTGCTCTTGCGGCTTTATGCTGTCGTGTTGGTCTGCTGGTTATGGCTTTTTTGCTCGGCCAGCGCCAGTCAAAGTTGGTGGGTCTGAATTAGCGGGACCTAACGTTGCTGAGGATGAAAAGTCATCATCAACAAAGCCGAGCGTTGTTCAAGCGGCGTGCGAGCTAATTTACCAGGGCCAATTCGAGGCTGCCAGTGAAGTGATAGGGCAATGCGATCAGCCCTTACAGCCCCAGATCGAGCGGTTAGTCCATATTGTCCGGCAATACAAGGACGTAAGCCAACGGCGCCAGGCGGCGCGAGAGGCTACGTATCAGGAGCAAATAGCCGAACTGGAGAAATTCAAAGTTGGCGCGGCTACAGCGGATGCAAACGATCTGCGTGAGTTGACCGATGTAAACGATATAGCCGATGCAAACGATGCAAATGATATTTCTGCTGTGCTTTCAGTCATTGCCAAGGCCAGTGAGTTTGCAGATGATGAGCAAAGAAGTGAGCTCCTTTCCGAGCCATTCGTGCAGCAAACCTTTCAAAAGGTTATAGACAAGGCCGCTGAGTTCGAGTTAAAGGGCAAATGGCTTGACGCATACACGAGTTGCTACTATTGGCTGCTGGCAAGCGATCCGGAAAATGAGGCTTATTCAGATTATGCCGAGCAGCTTATAGATAAGGCGAGCATTGTGGCCTCGTTTCAGGACAGCCCCTGCGAGACGCACGAGGAGCGCTACAGTGGTGTGAAGAAAGAGATGTTTATTCGGGCCATCGAGGCGCTGAATTTGCATTATGTCAGCATTATCGATTATGGCCAGATGGCGAGCAAAGCTATCAGGCGTTGTGAATTGTTGGCAGAGGTAATGGTGGCATCATTTTCCCAGGATCCAAATGGTGAAGGTTCTGAAGATTCTTTTTCGCCACCTGATACGGAAAGTCTTATGGCTTGGTCGGCAGCTCTAGCAGCGCTTTTGGATGAAGTTAAGCAGTCACGCACGGGGTTTAGCAAGGATCAGTTTTTGGAAGTCTTTGAGAAGGTCCTGGCGCTGAACACAACGACTATGAATTTGTCTTCCCAGGCACTGATTGCCCAATTTGCAGAGGCGGCGCTGTCTGCACTCGATCCCTATACGGTTATCGTTTGGCCCAGGCAGGTAGAGGATTTTGAAAAGATGATGACCAATGAGTTTACCGGTATCGGGATAGAGATATCGAAGCCGAAAGGATTACTTACGGTATCAAGCTTGCTACCTGGTACGCCAGCGTACAAATCTGGTCTTGACGCGGGGGATGTAATAGAAGCCGTGGACGGTGTCGAAACGAAGGATATGAGTCTTATCTGTGCGGTTCGGAAGATCACTGGCCCTAAAGGTACTAAAGTGACGCTGAGGATAAACCGGTCTGGCGAAGAGAAAACCAAGGATATTACCATAATCAGAGATAGGATAACTGTTCCCACAATTCGGGGCTGGCAACGGACCGAGACCGGAAAATGGTTATACATGATTGACCAGCAGGACAAAATCGGCTATGTCCGCATTACAAGCTTTTCTGGCGAGACTGCTTCGGGCCTTGAAAAAGTGCTGAACGCCCTTGAGAAAGAAGGGTTGGAAGGACTGATTTTGGATTTGCGATTCAATTCCGGAGGCCTCTTAGATAGTGCGGTTGCCGTGGCTGACAAGTTCCTTGAAGAGGGATTGATAGTCAGAACGCAACCCGGGTTTGGTAGGGTACCCACGTGGGAACCGGCACACAAAAAGGGAACGCATCCGGGCTATCCGCTTGTCGTACTGATAAATTCCGGCTCAGCCAGTGGCTCAGAAATAGTGGCAGGGGCATTGGCAGATCAAGAACATGACCGTGCAATTTTGGTAGGTCAGAGGACTCATGGTAAAGGTCTTGTGCAGGGAATAATGCATCTGCGCCATGCCGGAGCACAGCTCAAATATACGATGGCATATTACCACTTGCCTTCCGGCCAAATAGTCAAGAGCCGGGATGCAGCGGAGAAAGCCGGCACGCAGGATTGGGGAATTGGCCCGGACATGGAGGTCAAATTGACAAGCGAAGAACTCAGGAAGATGCTCAGTGTTCAGAGGGACAACGACATACTGGTTCAAGCGAACCGCGACGAGGACAGAACGCCGAAAAAGCATACGGCGGAAGAAACTGTGGAGTCGGACCCACAATTGGCAGTTGGCGTCCTGGTTGTGAAGGCCAAACTTGTTCAGGCCGGCACCCTGGTCCCACATGTGAATTGACCTTTGACTTCAGATGTGTGCGACTTTGACGGAACACGAGATGCTAATCCCGTTACAAATTCTGCAATGGGATGTTTGAAGGGATTCATAAGAATATGACGCAGGAAGGCAAGACCTCTAACGAGATAGACAGATTCGAGCGACAAAGGCATGAGAAGCTTTCACGTATCAAGGAATTGGGCATCGACCCGTACGGTGGTAGATATGAGGGAACTGAGCCAGCCGAAGATGTCAAGCGCCAATTCAAAGACGGCGGCGAAACTCAACAAGCCAAATGCGCGGGCAGGATTGTACTGCTCAGAGACATTGGGAAACTGATTTTTATTACTCTGCGAGATAGGAGCGGGACGATCCAAGTCGGCTTGAGCAAGAAGCTGCTTGGCAGCGAGGCTACAGGATGGCCGCTCGCCAAATTACTTGAGCTTGGTGACATAATAGGCGCCTCCGGTCAATTAGGTAAAACCAAAACCGGCGAGATTACGATATGGGCCGACAATCTTGCCCTTTTGAGCAAGTGTCTGCGTCAGCCGCCGGAGAAGTTTCATGGCTTATCGGATATTGACCTGCGATATCGACATCGGTTCGTTGACCTATGGGCCAATCCTGAGGTGATGGAACGGTTTAGCAAGCGCAGCGCCATCGTTGCTACGATTCGCGAGTTTTTGCGCGGCCGTGGTTTTCTCGAGGTTGAAACGCCAATGATGCAACAACAGCCCGGCGGTGCTGCAGCCAAGCCTTTTGTAACACATCATAACAGCTTAGATATGGATTTGTTTTTGCGGATTGCGCCAGAGCTGTTTCTAAAAAGACTGCTCGTCGGAGGAATGGAAAAGGTCTTCGAGATAAACCGAAATTTTCGCAACGAGGGACTAAGCAGACAACACAACCCGGAATTTACGATGCTGGAATTGTATCAGGCTTACGCCGATTATAATGTGATGATGGACTTGACTGAGGAGCTTATTTTTGTACTGGTGGAGAAATATTGCCAAGGCAGTCAGGTAGAGTATTGGGATATGAAGATTGATTTCAGCCGGCCGTGGCCACGTGTCACATATGCGGAACTTCTGAAAACATACGGTGGCTGTGATATTGACGACATGAAGGCCGTGAGAGAAAAGGCGGCCGAATTTGAGTTAGATGAGGCCCAGATGGATGATGTGGTAGTTATGGATGAGGTGTTCGGTGCTACCGTTGAGGAAAATCTTGTTTCTCCAACCTTTGTGATCGACTATCCAGCGGCATTGTGTCCCCTGACCAGGCGCAAAAAAGACAATCCAAAATATGCCGAACGGTTTGAACTGTATATCGCTAAAATGGAATTGGCCAACGCTTATACCGAGTTGAACGACCCTGCTGAACAGTATGAGAATTTCCTTGTTCAGCTTCGCGGCCAGGAAGAGTCCATGGCAAGGATGGACAATGATTTTATAGGGGCGTTGAAATACGGTATGCCGCCGGCAGGGGGGCTGGGTATTGGAATTGACAGATTAGTCATGGTCTTGACGGGGGCGTTGAGTATTCGCGACGTCATACTGTTCCCGCTTCTGAAACCTGTACAAGATTAAGCACCAAGAATGCAGAGGGCGCAGAGAACCGATAGAATAGAAACGAGATAAGATGGATTTCTACTTGCGCTGCGATGGGAGTGTTAGAAACCTTCAGAGGCTATGTGGTCTCGAGGGCCCAAAAATTGATTGGACCTGAAATGCTGAAGCTGTTTCTCTGGCTTAGATACCTTCGCAAGAAAAAGATCGTGTTCTTGAGCATTGCCGCGGTTGCTCTGTCTACAGCTTTGCTGATAGTTGTTGCCAGTCTATTCACCGGTTTCATCAATGCGCTCGAAAGAAGTGCAGTTGAGACGATAGGCGATGTTAGCCTAGCCGCGCCGATTAGATTTGGAAAGTACCCACTCTTTATCGAACGCCTCAAGCAGACGTCTGCAGTGGAAGCAGCGACGGCAACGCTGTCGGCTGAAGGCTTACTGCATTTGGGCGAAGGCAAAGTACGTGCAGTAAAGGTTTGGGGTATTGAGCCAGCACGTCGAGCAAAGGTGACAGATTTTGAGCGATTCTTGCGTAAGCAAGGGCAGTTCGATGAGGAACCGTCCTTTGAAGTTACCGGCTCTATGGACATGGTCGGTGGATTTGTCGGAATTGGTGTGGTAGCCGAACCTAATGAGAAGACGGATGAGTATGATGGGCGGGTCATTGAAGAGATGCTTGGCATCCAGGTTGTTCTTACAACAGGAACCGTAATAGAAGCGCAGGATTCGGCCGGGAGCGGAGCAGGTGGCCTGCAATTTAAGAGGAGGGTTCTTGGGTTTACAATCGTAGATATTGTTGAGACGGGCGTCTACGATCTCGATAAGAGATTTGTATATCTGCCCATAGAAGCATTGCAGAGAACTTTACACCCAACGGAGGATGACCAGTTTGCTGACCAAATTCAGATCAAGCTTGCGGATGATGTACGAACAGACGTTGCAGTAGCAGAGATTTGGGGAGTGTGGCAGACATTCGCCGCCAAGGAGCTTGCTTGGGCTCCATACCTGATAAATCAGACTACTATAAGCACAGCTAAAGAGCTGCAAGGCCGGTATATTGCTGAACTAAGAAAGCAAATGGGAGTCTTGTTAGTGATATTCGGTGTTGTGAGCTTCAGTGTGATTGTCTTGATATTTTGCATATTTTATATGATTGTAAGATTAAAGCAGAGGGACATTGCAATAATGAAAAGTTGTGGCGCGGCAAGTGCTTCGGTGGCTTGGATTTTTGTTGGATTTGGCGCCTGTATCGGTGTTGTTGGCTCTGGGGCTGGAGTGGTTATTGGGTATGCCATTACAGGAAACATCAATGCTATTGAGGACTTGATAAGGATAATTTTTGGTTTGAAGCTGTGGAAAAGCAGCGTATATGTGTTTAGCGAAATACCTAATGAGGTCGATTGGGTCTGGGCCTTGCGTATTGTGCTTTTCGCGATCATAGCTGCAGCCATTGGGACACTGATACCGGCACTTGTAGCGGCAAGAACCAAGCCTGTGGAGATTCTGCGGTATGAATGACGAATGTCAAATATCGACTGATGGACTTCCAAGTTCAGTCTTTGAAATTCGAGATCAGAAATCATAGGTACTTTGGGTTGTGTACAAGGTAATTCTTGCAATCAGGTACTTGGTGAAACGCCGGATAACATATTTCGCGGTGTTAGCCGTTGCGCTTTGCGTCTTTATTGTTGTTGTAGTGATGACGGTTATGATAGGCTTGGTGACCGGCTTCACCCAGAAGAATCATAGCTTTGTGGGAGACTGCGTGGTCGGTACTGAATCGCTGGTTGGCTTTCCATACTATGAAGATTTTGCGGACGTCCTAAAACAGGCGAGTTTCGTTGAGGCGGTTTCGCCTGTAATAAAGAGCTACGTACTAGTTACCCCGGTCGGCTCAGAGCATAACTATGGCTTGGAAATGATGGGTATTGATTCAGCCTTGCACAGTATGGCTACGGGTTTTGGCGAAACCCTACATCACCACAAACTTGATGCCGCAAAAGCATTTGCCCCAGCCTATGACCCAAACTTAACCGGTTTTGTGGTGGGAATTGACCGGTGGCTGGAGCGTGATTCAAATGGCAGATACGATCATAGCCCAAGTCCTACAAGGGCAGGCCTGGCGGTAACTTGTTTTCCGTTGACTGCAAAAGGTGCTTTGGCTAAAGCAGGCGCTGGGCTGGCTAACACAAAAACTTTCTATTTCAGTGACACTTCACAGAGTGGCTTGGCCAAGGTGGACAGCTCGCTGATTTATTTACCATTTGATGAAGCGCAACTGCTTTGCATGGCTGGGTCCGTAACGAGAGCCAGCGCCATCCATCTAAAGTTCAAGCCGAACGTCAGATTGCAATCCGGGTGCGAAGAAGTCGCTTCACTATGGCGGAAGTTTAAACAAGAGACGGCCGGCCAAAGCCAGGCAAGCCTATTGGAGAACGTGACGGTTCAAAGCTGGAAGGATAATAGGCGTGCATTTATAGCACCAATGGAAAAAGAGCAGACGATGCTGACCGTGATGTTTGCTCTTGTCGGACTTACAACAGTTTTTATCATCTTCGTTGTGTTCTATATGCTCATAAGCCACAAGAGTAAGGATATAGGTATCTTAAAGAGCGTTGGCGTTTCAAACGCAAACATCATGATACTATTTTGGGGTTTTGCTCTTCTGGTTGGTCTTATGGGCTCTGCTATAGGAGTGTTATTCGGATGCTCTTTCCTGGTTTATATAAATGACATAGAAGGTTGGCTTTTTGAGCATTTTCGATTTCAGCTTTGGGATAGGACAATCTATGCCATAGATGATATTCCGAACCAAGTTGAACTGAGGGTTGTGGCGGTGATCGTTCTTTCGGCGATTGTCGCCTGCTGGGTAGGTGCGCTGGTACCAACCTGGCAAGCAACGAGGCTAAAACCGGTCGAGACTTTGCAGGTGAGCCGACTATGAGTAGCAACGATAGTATGTTAAAGGCCGAAGGCGTTTTTAAATCTTATCGGATGGGCGCGACCAAGGTTAAGGTGCTTAAAGGTGTCGACTTGGCTGTAAAGAGAGGCGAATTTGTGGCAGTAGTCGGGGCCTCTGGTAGTGGTAAGAGCACGCTGTTGCATATATTAGGCGGGTTAGACAAGCCCGATAAAGGCATTGTGAGGTTTTATGGGCGGGACTTGAACCGGTTTAGTGCCGGCGAACTCAATAGATATCGCAACAAAATGGTGGGATTTGTTTTTCAGTTCTATCATTTATTGGACGAATTAAGTGTGTTGGAGAATGTTTATCTGCCAGCGATGGTCTCAAAAAGCATAGTCGCCTGGTTTGGCTATCGCGGACCGGCTAAGAAGCACGCGAGGCAGTTGCTTGACCAGCTTAGTCTGTCTGATCGGGCTGATCATAAGCCTTATCAGCTGTCCGGTGGCGAGAGGCAAAGGGTGGCGATCGGCAGGGCTTTAATGAATGAGCCGAAGCTACTTTTGGCTGATGAGCCAACAGGAAATCTTGACTCCACAACAGGAAATGGTATTTTGGACGCTCTTGAAAAACTGAATCGAGCTGGCCAAACCATCGTAATGGTAACCCACGACGAAAGGATTGCAGAAAGGGCGGGGCGAATAATAACGTTGGCTGACGGGAAAATAAGGAGTTAGGTTAGCCAGATATGCACAAAATAGATACGAACACAAGACGCAAAAGCATGAAACGACACAAAATGCGAAATGCGAAGCACAAGACAATATGGGAATTCGGATCTCCTAGTGAAGTATGTGGAACCTTGAGTATTGTTACTTGGATGAATCTCGACAATTCGGTGTTTGGGCGGTGATTTTTAGGAACCAGATTTCAATATTCGAGCTTTGAATTTTCGATAAGTCTGAAATACGGGGTCACTTTATGGGACTGAAGATTTGGCTTGACGACAAACTTGTTGACGAGGCGGATGCCAGGATCTCCGTTTTTGACCATGGTTTGCTTTACGGGGACGGGGTATTCGAAGGCATTCGTGTTTACAACAGCAAGATATTCGAACTGGAAGCCCACATAAGACGGCTCTATGAATCGGCCAAGGCGATTCGCCTTGTAGTGCCTATGAGCAAGGATGAACTCATCGGTGCCGTCAAGAAAACCGCTGAAGCCAATAATGTCATTGGCGGCTATATTCGGCTGGTGGTCACCCGCGGAGTGGGAACTTTGGGACTGAATCCTTTCGTTTGCGAGGATAGCAGGTTATTCATCATAGCAGACAACATTCAGCTTTACCCTGAAGAGCTTTATGAAAAAGGGATGAAAGTGATAAGTGCAACCACAGTTCGCAATCATCCGCTGGCACTTCCGCCCCAAATCAAGAGCCTGAACTATCTCAATAACATTCTGGCAAAGATTGAAGCGCTGGACAATAGCGTACCAGAAGCGATCATGTATAATCACGAAGGATATGTTGCTGAAGCAACAGGCGACAACGTCTTTACTGTGAAAAGTGGTGCGATTTACACACCACCAGTTGAAGCAGGGGCGCTGGAAGGGATAACGCGAGGCATCGTTATCAGATTGGCTAAGGAGGAAAATCTTGAAGTGGTCGAGAAAAATCTAACCAGGGTTGATTTATATGTCTGCGATGAGTTTTTCCTCACGGGTACCGCTGCCGAGGTTATTGGCGTCGTCGAGATTGACGGTAGAGTCATTGGCGATGGCAAGCCGGGGCCCATCACAAAACTGCTCAGAAAAAAATTCTTCAAGTACGCACACAGAAAGGAGAAATAGCGGATAGTCGATAGCACAGATGCTACGCTGCACGCTGAGCACTATGGAGTTACCGGCACATACCGGCGCTATGGGCAATGTCCTGAGGGGTGGTGTTCCTGCTTTTAGACTTATCGAAGACCAGTTAGGCCAAGTAAAAGAGCTAATTAGCGAGCAGTTGGCTGGTTCGGCAAGAGCGGCGGGCACCAACCAGTTGCTCGAATATGTCAATGCCCATAGCGGCAAGATGATTCGGCCTGGGCTGCTTTTGCTCAGCGGTATGTGCTGTGGTAGAATCACAAACGAGCACATCCGTATTGCAGCGATTGTTGAGATGATTCACAACGCCACGTTGTTACACGATGATGTTCTGGATGAAGGGCAAAAACGACGAGGGCTGCCTACCGTAAATAATCTTTGGGGCAACGAATTCGCTGTGCTGCTGGGCGATCTTCTGTTAAGCCGGGTCTTCAAGATGTGCGCCGACTTGGAGCCGCAAATCACTACCATAATTGCCGCTATCGCTGCTCGCACCTGTGAAGGTGAGATGAGGCAGATAATCGAACGGCAGAACTGGCAGTTGAGTGAGTCGGAATATATCGACATAATCACCGAAAAAACTGCTGCCTTTTTTAGCAACTGTTGTCGTCTTGGTGCTCTCTTGGCAAATGCAGCTGATATCTACGTCCAGTCGCTCGGCCGGTTTGGCCTGAATGCCGGTGTCGCCTTTCAAATTACCGATGACCTACTTGATATAACCGGCGATGAGAGCCAAACGGGCAAAATGCTTGGCAGCGATGTGGATAAAAACAAGCTGACTTTGGCGGTCATACACTTGCTGAGAGCAGTGGATGAGACGGAAAGACCTGCAATCATAAACAAGTTAAATGCGGCTGAGAAAAGGAAGGACGCTCTGGCAGAAATGCTAAGGTCCTACGGCAGTTTGGAGTATGCGTGTAGCCAGGCGCAGGGCTTCGTCGCCAAAGCGGTCCGAGCGCTGGCCGGTTTGAAAGAAAGCGATGCCAAAGAAGCCCTAATCAGAACGGCTATGTTTATGGCCGATAGAACGACTTAGGGTCACTTTGTCTGATTCGCTGGAGCCTATTTCTCCCAGGAAGCAAGAAAAGTGTTGTCACACCGCAAGGTCCTAAACAGACGTCCGATAACGGGACCACAGTCTTTGGGCAAGTTTTAAGATGGGCATTCTTGAAGTGATCATCTAATGTGGGAGAAAGGCCGGCCCTTTCAGGTCGGCCCTTATACTATCATCGGAATTCACTTGGTTGTTTCAGAATCTGTAGGCCATATTCAAACTAACCCACACTTCATCCTCCGTATTTACTGAATTGTCCATTGATGCCTGATAATAAACGGTCGGAGTAAAGGTAATATTGTAGCCCAGGTCAAAGTCAGTTGAGATCCCAAAGACGGCGTGGGACCAATCGTGATCCACTGTGCCATCTCCCCCTGGGCTAGCAAAATCCCAGGCGCCGTCATTGTAGACTACCGCTCCAGAGAGGTGGAACTTTTGCTGCGGTGTATCTGGCAGAATGCCCGGCACGGTCCAATCATAACCAAGGCCAAAAATATGCAGCCAGCCGGCAGATTTGCGCGCCAAGTCGGAATTGCTCTTGTACGGCCACGAACAAATAGCGGTGTAGCTGGGGACAAAGCCTGCGGGGCAGATTTCCGGCCAAGTGAAAGCCGCGAAGATCTCCTGCATATTATAGGTCTCTCTGGGGTTGTCGAAGTAGTCGTAGTAGGTCCAACCGGCTTTGTAGCGCATGACGTACTTTTCACCTTCCCAGAGACTGTTGTTGTAGTAAGGGGAGTATCGAGCTTCCTTCAAATTAGTCCCACTGTCACTTGGTATTGACACAAGGATATTTGCACGGAATCCTGAGTCGAATATATCGAGGTCAACACTTGGTTGAAGGGCGCTGCAGCTCTCTCCATACATGTCGAAGCCTCGCCAGATGTAGCTGTTCAGGTACGTGAATTCGACACTTCCGGTTATGCTTATACTATGTTCCTGGGCGTGGATGAGGCCAGCCGCGCCCAACCAGACTGCGACAGTTAAAAAGACGACTCGTTTCATTTCAATCTCTCTTCGAATGCTCATCTAGTTCCTTAGCAACGGTCGGCACTGACCGCTACACATCAAACAAACGCCGAAACCTGCAGCGTGCCATTCTTTGTCATTTCTGTCCCATGCAAGTTATCGGACCCCCTCGTGAGTCTTTCAAGGTCCCACCTGGAAGCTCACAACCACTGAGCTTTCCCGGGCAAAACGCACCACAACCTGTAGGACACGCAAGGCAATTTGCGCTCCAATTAGACAGAATGGTATCATTTCTGACTTTTGCATTACTCGGGGGACACTTTGGGCAGATCAGCCAATACCTCCTTTATCTTCTGCTCAGGATATTCGTAATCCTCAAGTTCATCACTAAAGTAGGCATCGTAAGCTGCCATGTCAACATGTCCGTGTCCGCTATGAGCTATGAGTATCGTTTTCGATTCACCGGATTCTTTGCACTTAAGGGCTTCATCAATTGCGACCTTGATACAATGGTTTGTCTCCGGAGCACTGATAATACCTTCGGCGCGGGCAAAGGTTACGCCTGCCTTGAAGGTGCCAATCTGGTGCTCGGCTCTGGCTTCAATGAGCCCTAATTTGTGTAGGTGGCATACGATGGGGGCCATACCATGGTATCGCAGTCCGCCCGCGTGGACCGGAGGTGGGATAAAGCCGTGTCCAAGCGTATACATCTTAATCAATGGGGTAAGCATGGCTCCGTCGCCGAAGTCGTAGGCATACAGCCCTCTGGTTACAGTAGGACAGCTTTCCGGCTCCACATTGATAATCCTGAGGTCTGGCTTGGAACCATCAAGTTTATCCTTGAGAAATGGAAGAAACATGCCGGCAGCGTTCGATCCACCACCGATACAACCGACGATAATGTCCGGGTAGGTGTCGGCCATCTCCATTTGCTTTTTTGTCTCTAAGCCGATAACAGTTTGATGTAGTAACACGTGGTTAAGCACACTGCCTAAGGAATAATGGGTATCATCACGAGAGACAGCGTCCTCTACCGCCTCACTTATGGCAATGCCCAGGCTGCCAGGACAGTCGGGGTCTTTTGCCAGTATATCGCGACCCGTCTTGGTATCGGGACTGGGGCTGGGCACACAGTTCGCACCCCAGGTTTGCATCATTACGCGACGATAAGGTTTTTGGCGATAGCTGACCGCAACCATATAGACCTTAATCTCGATGCCAAAGCAAGCACCACCAAAGGATAGGGCGCTACCCCACTGTCCGGCTCCGGTCTCAGTGCTAATGCGCTTGACGCCTTCCTTCTTATTGTAGTAGACCTGAGCTACGGCGGTATTGGGCTTGTGACTTCCAGGAGGACTTGTCCCCTCATACTTGTAAAAGATTTTAGCCGGAGTATCCAAAGCCTTCTCTAATCGATACGCGCGCCACAGATTCGTGGGCCTCCATAATCGATAAATATCCCGGACCTCCTCGGGTATTTCAATCCAGCGCTCCGTGCTCACCTCCTGTTTGATCAATTCCATGGGAAATAGAGGAGCCAGGTCATCGGGCGTTATTGGTTTTCCCGTCCCCGGATGCAAGACAGGTGGTAGCGGCTCAGGCAAATCTGCCAAGACATTATACCACTGAGTAGGAATTTCGTTTTCGTTGAGGGTGAATTTTGTTCTTTCATCCATTTTCTTTTCCTTGACCTAAATAGGGTATTGTATTTTGAGCACCTTTTCATCGATAGACAAGTGCCGCTCATTTAGCCGACTGACACAGATATGTCAAGCAAATTCAGGAATAGTTTCTGTACAATCGTCTTGGTGCACTCGGAATTGACCGTTTGGTCTATTTCTTTTGTAACAGAGTTTGTCTTAAGGTGTCGGGAAGTAATATTCTGCATGATGTGAACTTGCCGTTATCGGACCAGATCCAACCACTGGCCTTTTGCGTGGTTTGATTTGGTGATCCGGAAGAATCTTAGGTTGGCGCGAGGAGTTTTGCCCGGTGACTCTCGTGTTCTATTGGCAGTAGTAAATCCGGCATATCGTACGCTAACCGACCCTTAGCTCTTTCTCTCGGTTGATTGTCACACGATGGCCCAAAATATAAAGGCCGGTCTGATCAAGAACCGGCCTTATTTGCCAACACAGAATCACACGGCGGGTTTAGAAGTTGTACTTCACACCTAAGATGGCCCAGGTTTCATCCTTGTCGTCGTTGACACTGGAATCCATCGTTATCTGATGATAGACTCCCGGAGTGAAGGTAAAATTGTTGCCGAGGTCAAAATCCGTTGAGACGCCGAACACAGCGTTTGACCAATCGTGGTCTACGACCTGCCCGCCGGGGCCAACACCGTCATTGAAAACCAATTCTGCGTGCAGATTCAGAATATGTTCCGGGATGTCGGGGACCAAGCCCGCTATGTGCAAGCCATAATCAAGCATGAAGATGTGTGCAAAACCTGAAGCCGTGCCACCCATGGGGGACTTGCTCCCCGCGAAAGAATCACTGCTGTGCGGCCAGAGCTTCACGAGAATGTAGGTAGGAACGATACCTGCGGGACAAATCTTGGGCCAAGAGAGAATACCGTGCATCTCCTGCAGATCGTTCCATTCGTCGTTTAGATCCGGAAACATATAGTAGACCCAGCCAACCCGGTAATAGGTAGCATAGGATTCCTCACCGAAGAGGGCGTTCTGGTAATACAGATTGTAGTCCCATCGTTCAAGCTCTTCAAACCCACTTGAATTGGCCCTGTGACCCGTCACGCTGGCTCCAAAACCCGTACCGTACAAATCCAGGTCAATAGACGGTTGAATGGCGCTCTTGTCTCCATAAACGTCGAAGCCTCGCCAGATATATTTACTCTGATATGTCACATCGACCACTCCGTGCAGTTCGGGCTCCTGGGCCTGAATGAGGCCGGTCGCACCCAACAAGATAACGACAGCTAATAGAATTACTGTTTCCTTCATAATAGTCTCCTTCAAAAACTCTCGTTAGCTTTCCCACATCTTCCCAACGGTCTACAAAGATCAGTATCGGGCAGGTAATCTGAGCCCTGCCAGTTTCTGAAGAGTTTATAGCTGTATAACTGCAAGTCAAACAAAATAAGGCTTTTCATGGATTTTTTTCCATGAGCTGAGCGTGAAATGCAGGGCAGAATGCCCCAATAGAACAGGGCTGCGAGCCCCAAAGACTCACAGCCCTTGAACAATACTTACTTTTACACACAGGCTCTTAACTCACAGAGCCTCACACAGTCAATCAAAGCGATTCGACTAAGGCATAGCGAGCGCGCCCATTACGCCGATACCCCACTTGCCGCCTTCGCCAACAATCAGCTCAACGCCCACGTTAGTATCGGCAGTGGGTGCCCAGCTTAGACCAAATACGCCAATAGCCGAGGCGTGCTTGACCTTGCTTCTACCGCCGCCACGCTCTCCTTCGTACGGATACATGGGCTGGACTCCGTCGTCATAGTAGTCGTAGTACTCGGTCCCGCGCCAGCTTAGGTCAAGCGTTCCCTGCATGGTCTGCCAGCCGCCGCCAAGGTAGAGTTGTAGCGCGTCACTCACTTCGTAAGCTGCGCCCATGTAGGCCACGGCCTGCCACCACTCGATGTCGGCGTTTACCTTTCCCTTCTCGACGCCGCTGCCATCGTCTTCATCTTCATATTCCTCAGACCAACTCTCGCTGTAGCTACCTGGGTCTGCCATACCAAACAGCAACCGGCCACCAAAGGTCCAGGGACCGCTCCGGCAAACTGTAAACGCTGCACCAACCTGCCAGGCGAATCCATAGTCGAAATCGACCGACTCCTTGTCAACGTCCCATCCGCATTCCCACTCCTCTTCACCTTCGTCGTACCATTCTTCGTACTCTGCGATGATTAAGTCGCCCTGGGCATCGGCTGCGCCCACGCGCACAATTATGTCCCAATTGTCACACAGACCGTACTCCAGGCTGGCGAGCCACGTGTTGGTCTCAAGACCTTCCAGTTTAATCTTCTGATGCCACCGCCAGTCGACTTCCCAGTCTCCCCAGCTTCCCGCGTTGGGCTCACTACCCTCTGCCCAGACCCAATCTCGGTAGTCCTCTCCCCATGTCCCACAGCCGAACAGGTCCACTTCCTCGTAGAAGTACCCGAGGTCGATGGCCCATTGCCCGTGGTCCAGTACAGACATTGGGGGCCCCAGCGGACCGCCGGCGAGAGCTACTGAGCACAGAGCACCCACCACAACCATAACAGTCAGCAGTCTCTTTTCCATAAGTCACTCCTTTCCTAAAAAATCATTTCACTAATTTCTCACCTCGATTTAGCGTGATTGCGCCACATCGATAACCTTTGCCCACGTCCAAACGCATATATATAAACCCCATTTAACGCTTTTTGAGCCAAGAGTCTATATGACATATATGCGCAAATCAAGCAAATAAAAAAGTTTTTTTTAATTTTTTTTGTACGGTGCCGTGTGCAAATAACGGGCCAAGAACGGATGCAAAGCTGCTCAGAAATAGGTTTCGACACCCTTGTGCATCTCGCCTATAATATCCTCGATGTGTGAACATGAGGGCACAAAAACGTTGTTCAGTCGGTCTGAACAGGTGAATGTTGCGTCAGCGGCGCCGCTTGCGGTTCGGATGAGGCCGAAGAGACTCGACGAATTTCTCGGACAGCGACACTTGCTCGGACCGGATAAATTGCTGACAAGAATGCTCGAAGCCGATAGGCTCACGAGTTTGATATTCTACGGCCCGCCTGGAGTAGGTAAGACCTCACTGGCAACAGTAATTGCGAATTACACGAAGGCCGAATTTTGCTACCTCAGCGCGCCTGCCGCCAGCGTTAAGGATATTCGACAGATAATCTCCACTGCCAGAGACAAGCTCGCAGCCGAGGCGACGAGGACCGTGCTTTTTATTGATGACATCCATCGCTTCAACCGCGCCCAGCAGGATGTTCTGTTGGATGATGTCGAGACCGGTGTCTTAATTCTTATAGGTGCCACTACGGAAAATCCGTACTTCTCGATAAATTCGCCATTGATTTCTCGCAGCACCGTGTTTCATTTTGAGCCGCTTGGCCAAGAGGACATTCTGCAACTGCTAAGAGCTGCAATTGCCGACACCGAACGAGGTCTTGGCAAATTTGATATCCAGGCAGATGACAAGGCGCTCAAATTCCTGGCGGCGATGTGTGATGGTGATGCGCGAAGGGCCCTGACAGCTCTGGAGGTGGGTGTGTTATCACAGGCTGCTCGAAAACAGAAGGGGAAAATAAAATTTAATCTGGAAGAGGCGAAAGAGTCGATACAACAAAAGACGATTCTCTACGATCGCACGGGTGATACGCACTACGATTTGGCGAGCGCCCTTCAGAAGAGTATGCGCGGCAGCGACCCTGATGCCACAGTTTATTGGCTGGCCCGAATGATAGCCGGCGGCGAGGATACACGTTTCATAGCCCGGCGGATTGCAGTTTGTGCGGCTGAAGACGTTGGAAACGCCGACCCGATAGCAACGGTCTTGGCTGCCGCAGCCCTGCAAATATCTGAGTTTGTGGGATTGCCGGAAGCTCAACTGGCGCTGGCGCAAGCCGCGATATACGTTGCTTGTGCACCAAAGTCAAATGCTGCCGCTTCGGCAATATGGAAGGCAATGGCCGATGTGAAGTCACAGCCGATTAGATCGGTGCCGAAGCATCTAAAAGACAGTCATTATTCGGCTGCGAAAAAGGCTGGTTTTGGAGCTGATTACAGGTATCCACACGACTTTAAGGACGGTTTCGTACTGCAGCAGTACCTTCCGGCAGCCGGGAAGAAAAAATATTACAAGCCAAAAGCGATTGGGTACGAGAAAGATATCAGGCGTTATTTACAGAAGCTACAGAACTTGATACAAAATAGTAAATCTGTCCAGAAGGGTACCGAGAAGTAAGGATAGCTAAATGGACAAGAGCCAGCTGCGCCGGCAGTTACAGAATCTCTTACTTGCCATGCCATCGGAGCAGAGGAGTAAAAAAAGTCAGAAAGCCTGCCAGAATTTGGTCTCGACGAGTGAATTTCAAAGTGCATCAACGGTCATGATGTACTTGTCCCTTCCGCACGAGGTGGATACCTCCGAGGCTATACTTCACGCCTGGCAGCTCGGCAAGACCGTGGCGGTGCCCAAGATATCGTGGCAGCAAAGACACATGATACCGGTGCAAATAAATTCTCTGGAGGCAGGTTTTTCCACCAGTGCTTCTGGGCTACGAAATCCGATAACGGGCGTGCCCATACCGTTTGAAGATATCGACTTGGTGGTCGCGCCGGCGTTAGGATTCGATAGGCAGGGCAATCGGCTTGGCCGAGGTGGCTCCTATTACGACAGGTTTTTCGCTACCAATGAACTTAATGCTCATCGATGTGGAGTCGCCTTTGCAGAACAGGTGGTCGATTCCATACCGGTGATAGAGAGCGACCAACCTGTAGACCTTTTGGTTACTGACGAGGAAATAGTCTATTTTCATAACTTGAAAGGGCAATAAAATGGCTCGTCATCCCTTCAGCTTATTCAGCAGACATGGAGGCTGGAGCCGAAACCTGATATATTCGATTATTTCAGCATTGCTCATTGTTGCCGTGGTGGTAGTCCTCATCTATGGTTCTAATCCTTTTGGCAAAAACGAAGCCAAGACTGGTGAGGCCTCACCCCAGACCAACGAAGAGCAAGAGAATGAAGTAGTTCACCTAATGCCAAAGCTCGCAGCAGAGCCGGAACCAAAGCCCGCTCCGATTGATCTAACAACGAAACCGCCGACCGAATCCGACCCAAAGGTGAACAAGCTTATTGCAGAAGCTACGGAGCTTGTCACTACAGAGCCCGCCAGGATTATAGAGGCACGTCATAGGCTCAATGAGGCGCTGCCAATGCCTATGGGAGAGCAGCAGCGAGCGTTCGTAAAAGAAGAGCTCTCTAAACTCGCGGATGAATGGCTATTCAGCCCGAACATCTTCCCGAACGACACGCTCTGTGACATCTACAAGGTCAAGCCGGGCAATCAACTTAGAATAATCGGTGAGCGATTTAAGGTGCCGTGGGAGATCCTTAAGCAGATCAATAGAATTCAACGATCCGACCTGTTGCCAGCAGGCAAGCTGATAAAAGTTATCAACGGGCCGTTCCATGCCAAGATATATCGTTCCACCTTTACGATGGATTTGTACCTCCAGAACACCTTTGTGCGAAGTTTCCCTGTCGGACTCGGCATGCCGGGCAGGGAAACGCCAACAGGGCTTTGGCGGGTTCAACCAGGCGGCAAATTGATATCACCTACCTGGACCGATCCTGACACTGGAAGAACATATAGAGCTGAGGACCCCGATTATCCGCTCGGATCGAGATGGATAGCATTGGAAGGTATCGCAGGAGCCGCCAAGGGTAGAACCGGCTTTGCAATTCACGGAACAAAAGACCCCGATCAAATCGGAACACCAGGTTCACGAGGATGTATTCGTCTGCACAACGGCGATGCAATACTTGTTTACAACCTACTCGTGCCCATCTTCTCGAAAGTGGAAGTCCTTCAATAGGATTTCCATTGTGCGATAGATCACGAACCGAAACCAGTCAATCATGCCGATCACAGTTGAAGCCGCCGAACCAGTTGCACATGATGCTGGCTGCGACGCCGGGATTCCTGCTTTCGCAGAAATGATAGGTCCGGGCAATCGGCAAGTATTAGACGAAATCGATATTAGCTCGTCTTTGCCAGAGCCTTTCCTTCTCTTTCTTCAGCCTTCTGTTTTGCGTGTGTGTGTGTTTCTCTCCCGCTAAAGACTGTCACGGTATCTCTGGACCGTCTTGTAAAGTTGGGCTAAATGCAGCCACTTTGCAGCCGGTAGGCAATATTTTTTCTCGAACTTAACTCCAAGAAACTTGCGATTGAGTCTCTTGGCGACTACAAGACTGCTCCAAACAGCCGCGAAGTGTCGAATACATGGTTCTCGGAAACGGTCGCAAACCAGGTGTCTTCTGAGCCGTTTTTCCAGCTTCTTTTTGCTGGTCTGCCTTTTTCCCTCTCCCAGATGATCCTGTTTCGCACTTTCAAGTGCTTTTCCAGAACAAGCTGGACCACCTTTGACAAATACCGTTCACAGCATCCGTAGACCGATCCGGTCTCCCTAAGTTTGGGCAATAACTTGATCGGTAGGGCTTCAGACCATGCAGCGTGTTCGGTAACACTTCTCTTTCTGGATGGACTGGAATTGATTGAAGGATTTGGTGAGATTGTAAGGCTGGCCTAATATCACTAAATCAGCAGACTTATTGGGTGGGAAACCAAGGGTCCCATAAATGTCCTGGTTTACTGTGGTATTCTCAATGGCATCTATTTCGACAGGCTTCGAAATACCGCTGATGTCCTTGCCTCAGTCTTATCTGTCTGCTTCGCCGAGGTTTATTTTTCTATTTCCATTCGCACGGCACCTATCCACGTTGCTGTCTATGCTGATTCCTTTTTTGTCCTCTGTTTTGCTGTGAATAGTTCGGCTTTGCCATCGACGATATCGGACGTTATCACGTATTTGGCAGGCTTTGCTTCCTCCGGCAGTTGGTACATCAATTCAACCATCAACTCCTCAGTGATCGCCCGCAACGCTCTGGCACCCGTATCACGCTTAAGAGCTTTTTGTGCCAGCGCCTGCAAGGCATCATCTGTAAATCTAAGCTCAGCATTTTCCATCTCGAAGAATCTTTGATACTGCTTGCAGAGCGCATTTTTCGGCTTGGTAAAGATGTCCATAAGTGCGTCTTCGTCGAGAGCCGAAAGCGTCGTAATTACTGGCAGCCTGCCCACCATCTCAGGAATCATTCCATACTCGATTATGTCTTCCGGTATGACCTGTTGCATGATATCACTGTACTCGGTTTTCTCGTCGCTTCTGCCGGCTAATTCCGAATCGAAGCCGATCATTTTTCTGCCGAGTCGTTTTTTGATAATATTTTCCAGGCCCACAAAAGTCCCACCGCAAATAAAAAGTATTTGGGTAGTGTCAATTTGTATGTAGGATTGCTCCGGGTGCTTCCTTCCACCTTGTGGCGGGATATTAGCAATGGTTCCTTCGAGCATCTTCAGAAGCGCCTGCTGGACGCCTTCGCCGGATACATCGCGCGTGATCGAAACATTCTGATATGTTTTTCCGATCTTATCGATTTCATCAATATAGACGATACCTCGTTGGCCGGCTTCTATGTCGTAGTCGGCCGATTGGAGCAGCCGCAGCAGAAAATTTTCAACATCTTCGCCGACGTAGCCTGCCTCAGTTACAGTGGTTGCGTCACATATCGCAAAAGGCACGTCTAATTTCCGGGCAAGCGTGCGGGCAAGCAGTGTCTTGCCGCAGCCGGTCGGCCCTATTAAAAGAACATTGGATTTGTCTATTTCAACATCACTATCGTCACTATCACTGTGCAGAAGCCGTTTATAATGGTTGTGCACCGCCACCGAGAGGTATTTTTTAGCGTGTTCCTGCCCAATTACGTATTGGTCCAGATATTCCTTTATTTCTTTGGGCTTAGGCATTTCTTTCAGACTGATTCTTCTGCCGCCCTGTTGTTTTCGATTCTGCCGGATGATGTTGTGGCATAGTTCGACGCATTCCGGACAAATAAAGACCCTGTCCGGACCTTCTATGAGCGTATCAGCCTGGCTGCCTGATCGGCCACAGAAACTACATATTGGCTTTAGTTTTTTGTTATTTGGTCGCTTGGCCATTTTTCTTTCCTATTCTCAAGCAAAACACGATTCTTCTGCAGCACATATTGTAGCTCATCGCTGCTGTTTTGGCAAGCTCTTTACTGGCAGATATTGAAGATATAATAAACAATGGACATCGTCCATTATATGAGATAGAGTCATGCGTTCCTCAGAGAGAGCCCGGACAATGGCATAGTTGAATCGATAAGTATGAATTCAAAACAGCGGGTATCGGCAGCAATGAATCATAAAAGGCCGGACCGTGTTCCGGTAATGTGCCAGCTTGCCCTCGGACACTACTTCCTAAACTGCGACTACAGCCCTTCTGAAATCTGGTTCGACAGTGAGACTTTTGCCAACGCCCTTGTTGATTTGCAGAGAAGATATGGATTTGATGGCATCCTCGTCAATTTGCCTGGCAGGCCAACAGATTGGAAAAGTAACCTTAAATTATACAAAAGGATTGATGATACGGAACACCTATATTGGAAATCGGGGCTCGAAACGGTTGTTCCGCCGGATGATAATCCCCTTACGTACCAGGCGGGGCATCTGCCTCTGCGACGAGCGGACTATAAATCGCTCGATATCAATGATCCTGCTACATACAGGCTGCCCGGCTATGTCTGGAATACCTGGCACATGCCCGAACTCTGGGACATTGACCGAAGAGCAGACCTTTCTGATTCCGCACTTTATCCCGTGTGGTTCACCAGTGCTCTTGAGAAAGTCCAGCAGCTTGCGCCAGATGTCTCTGTACATGTGGAGGTATTCTCACCCTTCACTCATCTTATGGAGTTGTTCGGTTATGAACAGGCTCTTCTTGCTCTGATTGATGAGTCCGGTAAATGCCATGACCTGCTCGCTGTCTTTACGCGAAGCGTACTTGCGCAAGTCAAACGATACAGCAGTCACAGTCCCGACGCAGTTCTTGTGAGCTCGGCCTTCGCAGGGGCTGGGTTCATAAGCAGGCAAATGTATAAAGAGTTCGTAGTTCCGTATGAGGATCGGATTTTTCAAGCAATACGTGAACACGGCTTAAAGTCCTATGTGCATACCTGCGGTGCAATCGGCGACCGTTTGGACCTTATGAGCGAAACCTGCGTCGACGGAATCGACACACTGGACCCTCCACCACTTGGCACGGTAGAGCTTGCCGATGCAAAGTCAAAATATGGTGAGAGGTTCTTTTTCAAAGGGAACCTCGATGCGGTAAATGAAATGCTCAACGCAGATGACCAGACCTTCCAACAGGCTGTGAAGCAGAGGCTCAAGATCGGCAAACCCGGCAGCGGATACATACTTTCTTCAGCCTGCAGCGTGGCTCCCCATGCTAACCCCAAGAGGCTCAAAGCACTGGCAAAAATGGCAAACGAATTTGGCAAGTATCGTTAGCGCGGCCGCCATAATCAACAGTCAGCAGCACTCGTTGACACCAAGTGTCACTGGGTGGGATTCGCGCTATGGTCATTTTCTTCTCGCCTGTGAGCACTCTGAGGCAGTCGGGCTACTCTTTACAGCCACGATAAGATTCACGACGCTTGTGGTTTTGCCGCTGGCCAAACCCTCAAGTTATCGCCTTTGCATAGAAGGTATATCCGCCGTCCTCTCCAGGTAGCTATGGGTTGCTGGTGCCGGGTGAAGGGTCAGCCGCTTGCCAGTTGATTACGTCGTTGCCGTAGAGCTGCGGGTCAATCCGGCTCAGCGATTTGCCTTGCCCATCAGCCTGAGTCGGCCAGGGATCTTCACCAACAGGATGGGAACCATCGCTATAATTGACCCTGTCGATACGGATATACTGACGCACACCCTGCCCGTCAACGTCACCGGGCGTACCAATCTCCAGCTTCTCTCCACCGTTGTCCAGCTTACCGTCGTCATATTCAAAAACCTGAACGTCGGAAGGTACGCTCCCGTATCTCGATGTGAATGCTGCCAAATCTTTTACCACCAACACATACTTCCCGGCTGGCACCGTCACGATGGGGCTTGTCGGAAACGTAAGTTCAATGCCATCAGTGAACTTCCAAGGTTCACCTGTCACAGCGTCGTACAGAGCCACCTCATAGTCACTGATATTGAGCAGTTCGATATACTCTTCGTTTTGATTGCCGGATTGCGGATTGTACATAATCTCATTTATCACAATGGGGCCAACTTTTGGATACGCGTTGGCCCAGCCTGGTGTATTTTCGCTCATCGGCACAAAGTTATACGTATCGGTGCTCTTGCGATAGCGACCAAACGCTACGCCCGTATCGGAAGCACCAAAATCCTCCACATCTCTGTAGCCGGTCAAAACGTCACCCTCTGCGGACGACAGAACGACCTCTTCGCCGGTCTCACTTAAGGCAAAAGATACGATGCAGCCTGGGTCATCCACATTGCCGAAGTGCTCATCTTCGTAGAAAACGACATAGCCGTTCGGGGCGATTGTTGTCCCGGGCGCAATCCGGTATTTCATTCGGCTGGGGTCATCGTCGTCGCTGTCGCTAAGGAACCAGCCGCCAATATTGATGGGCTGGTCAGTTGTATTGTGTAGCTCAATCCAATCGGGAACTGCGGCATGTGAGTGAGCGAGTACTTCGTTAATTACCACAGAGCCGGGATTCGGGATAAAGCCCGTATCATCCCAGCCGGGAGAACCACCGCTGCCTGCACTTGGACGCCAGGAGTCCTTCAGGCCCCAACTGTTCGGGTCCGGATTGGTCGGGTCTATTATGGTCAGAGAGAAACCGTCCTCATCTGTAACGTCATACCAGCCGTCTCTATATCTGAAGTCAAGAATTTTCTGACCAATAGCGTCTTCCAGCCTGACTCGCTCTCCATCATTGGCCAGGCTGCCGGAGTACTCGCCGGCAATATTAATGCCTGTGCCATAGCTTGCCTCGAACGCACTGCGGTCTTTGACAACTACGATGTATTCGTCGGCTGAAAGTGTGATTTTCGGGAACGTGAAATGGATTCCTTTAGTAAACTGCACGAGGTTCAAGTCTACCGTAGTTGTCCCGACGTTTTTTAGCTCGACGAATTCTTCGTTTGGATCGTTTGGATCGCCGGTATCCAAAGGATGGTACATAATCTCGGTAATACGCAGCCTATCCGTTATGTCATCTACGGCAAAGGTACCTTCGGTCACCGCACTCCACGCACCGTCGAACACACGTGCCTTTACCTGGGTGGTTTCATCGAGTGTTATCGGCCCCGTATATATGGTCGCAGTGGGCGCAATATCACCAGAGCTGGCCGCGTGGGCCACAAGCTCAGCCGAGATAAGGAAGTCAGAGTCGGTTTTGGAAGTGTTCAAGCCATGGATCGCCAAGAGATTATAACCTGATCGCAAAAGGCTGATGGAGTTGGAGATATCGAAGCTTTCGAAGACAACAGCGGCCGAATCATCGTGACTCGCACTCGCTGCGCAGTCCCACTCAGGTACGGCCCCGGCATCAAAGTTGACCCGGAGGATCTCAGTGCCGTTGATATACGCGATGAGACCGTCGTCGTACCTCATATTTAATGTCAAGTCAGTAAGACCCGTATTCATAACTATGAACGGTATGCGAATGTAGCACGTGCTGTTAATGTTGTACATCTTGGATTCGACGTCTGCACCGATGAATTCCTCATAGCCGGTTTCCCTCTCATAGCCGACCCCGCCGATCCCAACGGTCCACGCCGTGTCTTGGAAATCAAGGGTGACCCAAGCGATCCCGGCCGGAGAGAGGTGCTTACCTTCGATTACCCGCTGCGAAATGCCGGGACCCTGCCACGCTACCGCAAGGTTATCTCCGCCGGAGCCTTCTTTCTGCAGTGCCTCAATGTAGTATTTCTGGCCCGCGGTGACTGATATCGGCGCCGACCTCTGCTCTGCATACTTGGTCCACTGCCGCGAGCTCGTCCAACCAGGCACACCGGCGATCAGGACCGCATTATTTGGATTGGCATCAGTACTCAGCCAAAGCTCGCTGGCGTCATCACTGGCGATCCAGAACGTATAGTCACCGGTTGTCGGGGGATGTATATAGCCCCGCACACGCGTACCATAGTTGTCATTCCAGTCGGCTGGCATTTCAAAGAGTGTCAGTTGCTCAGTCTTGCTCGGACTATGTGGATAGTTCGCGCTCGATGTCAGGTCACTGACAGCCGTACCGTCGATACCAAACCAGTATTCAGCCAGAATCGTACCCCTGCTCGCCGCGATACCGCCGGTCGGAACAAAAACACGCTTTCCGCTATTCTCAGGAAGCAGGGTAACCGCGACTCCAGACGACGACAGCGCCGCAGGCACTCGCGGGTCCGAACCGTCAAGTGTGTAGTAGACCGCATCGCTCCACGCCACTATGTACAAGTCAAATCCGCTGGGCACCAGCCCACCAGGATGGCCGAACACCGGAGCGTCAATGCTCGGATACAGCCGGGCCAGTGCGCCGCTTCGTAGTCTTGTGTTCCTGAACTGGTTGACGAGGTTCTGGGCCCGGTTGGGGAAGAAGTAATTAATCTCATTGTTGATCGCGCTGAGCCACGTATTCTTGTTGAGTGAGGAACTGCCCCAACGTGCCGATTCCGCAATGATCGCCATATCTATTTGTTGGGCGCGGCCGCGGAAGCGCTCGGTTGCCGCGACCGCTGTCAGCGGACCGTCGTTATGCAGGTATTTGTGCGCACGGTCGGCGAAACGCATAAGGTAATCGGCGTGTGCCATCAGTTCCTGATGTATCCACTGCGGATTGCTGTATTGGAATTGGTCCCCGCACGGATAAGGACCGGTTCGGTCACTCATACCCCGCGACATGATGTGCTCGGCATCGTGAACAAAGTATCGAAAGCCCTCTTGCCCGTTGCGGTTGCGGATGCCGTACCAGTTGTTCGTTCTTGTATTTCCAAGGAAGTTTGAGATCGGGGCATCACGGTCTCCGTCATAAAAGACCATCATCATGTAGTCGATCAGGTTGTCCACGTCCAGCAGGACCGGATAGCTTGGGTTTCGGCTGCCATCTGGATTGAGACCCTGGGCACGGTAGTAATTGGCGGTGCTGCCGAATCCCAGGTTGGCTGTATCCCAGAGTTCTCGCCAGTCATCGAGTGTGCCGTCGGTAGCCTCGATCGTGTAGCCGGCGTTTGGCCCCGTGGCTTTGACGCAGTCCCATTCCTCCCGACCGCCACCGAAGTAGGATGCGCCGTATGCCGCCTCAGGCCGTTCCTGCGTCTGGAAGATACCCCAGTAGTGTCCGTTGATGTAGAGGTGATAGTATCGACTTCGAGTGTAGGCTTGACCTATCTGCCCCTGCGTGTCGCGTGCCCAGACGTCACGGCACATCGTATTGGCGCCGTCATTCCCATAGCTCCAGGAGTAGTTCTGGGCAGTGCGGAGATCGACCTTGTCGAAGCCGTCCACCCCTTCATCGCCGAACAGCGGATAGTCGAGCTTGGCGTCCCCGTATTCCGCGCGGAAGAAGAGCCGGAAGGCATGCTTGGGATTGTCACCGCTCCGGCTGTAACCTCCCCGGATCCGCAGGCCCGCGTTGATCTGGAAGCCGTCTTGCATATCATCGGGCAGTGCCCAGCGGACTCCGCCGGCACCGTCAGATACCTTGACCAAGTCTGGGAACCCCGGCCCATCGGGATTACCAGGATAGAGCAACTCCAGCGATGTAGGTCGCTCCCATGCGCGGCCATGTTGGCCAGCGTTCACATAAATACCGTTTGATCGGTCGAACAGATTGTCCAGATCGGTCACAATGGACATTGTGGGGATCGAGGTCAATGCTGCCTTAAGCTGAGGTCCCCAGGTCGCATGGTCTACGATAGCCGGGTCCATGCCGTATTCGAATCTCTGACCATTGACCGAACCCGTGGGCCAGCCGGGACCGGGAGCCCCGCCGTAAGGGGATTGCTTTACCACGTCGTTCAAGAAAATGTAAGTGTGCGTCTCGACCCTTGAATCCAGGAATCCCGGCTTAACCGCTACGGCCCGGATAGTCGTAGTCTGATAAATGGGCACCGGGTCTGTGTAAGTAGACCCGTGCGTTATCGTGGGCTCAGACCCATCCAGCGTATAACGGATCTCCGAAGCCTCCGTCTCGGTGGACAACGTCAACTCAAACGGGCTGCTATAAAAACCTCGCTCGTGACTGAACCACACCCTATCGACGATACCTTTTGCGCCGGAGACATTAAACTTACCCGGCGTAGGCTTGGTGAAGTACTGCGGAACGCCCGCACTGCTTGCGGCAATTAGCTCGGGCAGGATCAGGAATTCGCCGTCGCCTTTGTCGTCGTTCAGACCATGAATCGCCAGCACGTTTCTGCCGGTTCGCAACACTCCCTTGAAGCCCAAAATGTTGATCGACTCAAAGGCAGCGGCGTCCTCGATAGGGCGGTCAGACTTGGCCGTTGAGTTCCATTGTGGCGAGGCCGGCGCATTGCGACTTGCGACTTCTTGGCCGTTCAAGTACGCCACAAAACCGTCCTCGTACTTCATTCGAAGCGTCAACGTGTCAAAGATTTCAGCTTCTCCTTCCTCGAGGAAGAATTCAATGCGTGACCACAGCGAGGCATTGACGTTTTGCATCTGCTCCTGGACATCGGAGCCGCCAAATCCTCCCTGGAGCATGAAAACGTCGAACGAATAAGCCCTGCGACCCTCGGGGCTGCTTGCGTCGGCCTCAGCACGGACCGTGAAGCTGCCGCCCGAAGACCTAATGCCCGTCCAGCGTGCCACATACCCTTCGTTGTAGTTGTCGCCGGTATTGAAGCGCACCTTGTCTTCGGCCAGGACATCCACGCCGTCCGTGCTGGCGTTGACATACGTGTCGGCCCCGCTGATGGTGTATATCGTGAGTCTATCACCGTAACTGCACCGGGCAGAAGACGTGGCAAACGTGTACTCAGTCGCCGCCTCCAGGCCCGTGAATGTTACGTCTATCCACCAGCCGGCACTGCCGTAGTAAATCACACCTGTCATGTCCGCTATGTCGCCGAATGTGCTGTACGCGTCCGTTCCCTCCCGGCAGTCGCTCCCGCCACCACCGGGATCCGGCTGCCAATTCACGCCGCCTGCTTCGCTTAGTGTGACAGTGATACCCATATCGTCACCCGTAGCATAGTCGACCAGCGGACCCGTCAGCGGACCATCGTATCCGGCACCTATGCCATAGGTTGTGACGTTTTCAGCTTTGTACTGGTCGGCGCGGTACACACAGTCGTTATAGGCGGTTATTGGCGTCCCCCCAAAGCCAAAGCCCAGACCGGTTGCTGCCGTTTCCCATCCGGAGTCATCGAAATCCAGCGAGGCCCAATCGGCGCCGGCATCGTCGCTGCTGGGCACGTGGTACGAAGCGGTCGCACCTGACGACACCAGGGTTCGGCTGTACTGCGCGACGCCGTAGGAGATATTGGTCAATTGCTGGGGATAGGTAGGTTCATATTCGTGGGCGATAGTGGCACCGTCAGCCCCAACCAACGCTAAGTATTCAGGATTACCCGCGTCGAGCTGAAAGTTGGTGTGCAGTTCTGACACCGCATCACATCGGTCTTTGCCGGACGAAAAGACTAAGAGAAACTCACCGGGCGCAAGCTCAACCGCCGGAAAACGCCACTTGGTCAAATTGGCCTTGTTGTCGGTCAGACTCCAACCATCCAAATTGATGGCCTTGTCGGTCGGATTGTAAATCTCCACCCAGTCCGACGAGTCGCCGTCCTCGTCCAGAAGGTCGCCTTCTCTCGGCGGAAGAGGCGGACGGTTACTGGTGTTGCTTGCCATGAACTCGCTAATCACCAGGGGCGCTTCAGTCTTACTCCAGTTCTCGGCCAGCAGAGCGAAATCAACCGTATTAACCTTATCGTCGCCATTTAGGTCAGCCGAACCACCGGCAGCGCTCAACCACTGCTCGGCAAGAACCCGCAAGTCTACAAAGTCAACTCTGCAGTTTCTATTCAAATCACCTACCTGAGAGCCTGCGACGACGGAACTGGCCAAAAGCACTGTGAGCACAATTGAAGGCAATGAGATTCTCATGGAGTGGACCATCTTCTATCCCCTTCCTCACTTTGTTGGACTACTGATTGTTGTTGCATTCTGGGAAACTATCGGCCCCAAAAACAAAATCCTATAAACCGTTAGTATTCATTATACGATATATTCGGTGGTGCTGTCAATACCTTCACTGACGAAGTCCTTATCTGTTCAGACGAAGGACCTACCTGCCAAACAATAGCAGGTGCCCCTACAGAAGGGGCTATAGATCGATGGTGACGGATAACGACTGTGCTGCAGCATCTAAATACTGCTGGAACTATCAACCAAACGCCCAGACATCTGCACGACCGGATAGATACTACAGAGCCGGGTGACTTCAACGTAGGCACCAAGGTACACATAGGCAACCTTGTCTTCCAGCGGATGCCTGGCTTGATAAGAGACCTGCTTTAAGTCGTTAGGCGATTATAGAAATGAGCAGGATTACCTCACTAAGATGTGATTTAGTTAACAGAGCCGGTTTGAACTCAACGTCTGTTACTGGCAGCTCCTATACTCAGTTTACCGATTCTACTTCCGTGTTGGCAATGTCGACGGCGACGCATGCGATTAAGAAACGCACGGCAGATTCTGTGTCATACATGATGTTCTTAAACTCACTTGCCAAAGGCGTTTCGATGAGCCGTGGCCAGGACTTCGGAAGATTCCGGCTTGCAAAACTCGGCAACCGTCTGACCGGCGGAGTTGGCGGGCTGGATGTGGGCACCGCTCGGTCGTCATGGTGACCAACCAAGAACAAGACAGATGTCAGTACGATAAGCCCCACGCACGCAGCCGTTATTATAGGCCATAACTTGATGCCGACTTTGTATGTTTCGCGCCGTCGGCACGTCACAGCCGCCAAAATGCGCCCGCTTAAAACCTCGCAACCTCCCTCGTGACTCACGATTGCCGCTTCACGCCTCAAGTCGTCAGCCAACCATTGACACGTTTTGTAGAACTGGTCGCAACCTGCACAGGTGCGAACATGTCTTTTTGTCAGCCCTGATAGTTGTTTATCCCCATCTAAAGCGTGGGAAATCACCAATCTGAAGAACCGGCAGAACATTGTGCACCCTCAAATTTCATTAGTGACGGCATTTTTCCTGGTGACGTTTTGTCGGCTGCTTCGTCATTTGCAGCCATATTCTGTAGTCTCTTGGCCAGATTTGCCCTGGCTCTATACAAGATAACCCTCACATTGACCTGCGATTTTCTCATAACGGACGCAATTTCTTTTATTGACATATCCTCTGCATATTTTAGCCATAACGCCTGATATTGATTCTGGGTCAGAGCCCTGGCCACCGTCCACGGGTTGCTTACTATGTACTCTTGAGCCCGGGCATCACCAGATTCGGCCACCTCAGATTTGAGTCTTCCAGCCGGCTTCAAATGACGTCGGCTACGATACCGGCTGATCGACAAACGTCTGGCTATGGTAAAGAGCCAGGTAGAGAACCTCCACGAATCCCGATACGTGTGAATGTTCTGGTAGGCCTTGACAAACGTATCCTGAACCAGGTCTTCAGCGTCTTCGACACTGCCCGTCTTGTTGTGTAAGAACCGGAGGAGTCGCTTGCTATAGCGCTCTACCAGTTCTGAAAATGCTTCTTGGCAGCCCTGCTGGACCTTCCGGGCCAGCTTCTCTGCGCTAAGGGCACGCAGGGCAGCGTCCCGTGCGTCGAAGCTATGCTTTACGGCTTTAGAATTTCTTCTACTATCTCGCTCGGGCATTCGCATCGCTCTATGAGAAACTTCACAACACACGCCGGATCTGAGTCAAAATGGACATGTACGATGTTCTGCTGGCAGGATAAGTCCACCCTCGCGGCCAGCTCCGCCAGCTTTGGGTCCTCTTCGCCAGCCAACGTTGCAAATGCGATAATGCCATCAACTATCTTGTTGATAGCTTGCGCTACTTCCTCGGACTTGGCTGTCAAAAGAAAATCAATATAGAACTTGCCCTCGATTTCGCCAGCGGCCAGAGCAAACCGGTCGGCCTGTCTTAGCACGGCAGCTTTTGGGTGATCGCCGACTGTCTGGCGGATGTTATTCGCCATAACCTGGAAGAAGACGCCCTTGGCACCCTCTGTGGCCTGGCTAAAGACGATATTGGCTGCATTGGCTGCTGAGCCCTTGAGAACATCGACAGCATGCTTTACACCGTCGAGACCTGCACCAATAACTATCAGATCATCTTCGTAGAAGCAGCAATACGTCGTTTGGCCAGCACCATCGCAATCCTTTTTGCTCTCGTCGACCCACTTGTGCAGCACCAGGTCGCCATACTTAATTTCTTCGTGCTCAGGAGCTATGCCTAAGAGCGCCAAGAGTTTTTGCTTGTCAAACACCGCTTCAATTAGAGCGACGGCTTTCTCGCGGTCCTGGTCCTCTCCGTAGATTGTAACGTCCCGAATATCATCGATCGGATGGAAGGAGAAAAGCGCCGCAAAATCTGATAGTTTCTTTTCGATCCCCAAATTCTCGAGTTCAGGTCGGACAACCTCGCACATCCGCGTACTCCTGAACTGCTCCACGTCCACGTGAACGAGCCAGTTTGCACCGCAGCTGACCTGCTCCTTGGCCAGCGGGCCGGCAAGTGCTGGCACAGTTAGCGACAAAATGCCGGCTATTAGGACTAACATTGACTTTCTCATAGTCTCAACTCCTTTCCACAAAAAAACATTATAACATTATTTGGCCCAAAACTCTTTGACACTTGTGCACTTTTTCAGTACCAAAGCCTGGACATCGTTGTCAGCGTCTACACTCGATAGCTGCCTGTCAAGCAGGGCCCGATTATCAACTATCTCATCCTTTTATACGCCTTGTGCAAACAAAGGGTTACACCTTCTGTTCATTTCCCTGACAAAATCTTCTGGCTCCGAGCCACAGGACAACGCAAGCACACGAGCACCGCGCAGGCGGGGTTACTTGCTGTGACGTATGTTCAAAGACAAAACTTGCGATGCCTCTGCGTATCTTGGGATGTTCCCACGTTCTAATGTAAGATCTATGATTCGGGGCTTCTGCGTGACAGCTTGAAAGGCACTACAATAGAAAGGGATTGTGTGCCTTTTCGTGGGCGATTGTTGTCACTGGACCGTGGCCCGGATAGACTTTCGTTTCGTCCGCAAGCATGAAAATCTTCTCCTTTATACTCTTTCTCAATTGGGCCATGCTGCCGCCCGGAAAATCCGCTCGGCCAATAGAGTCGGCAAAGAGGGTGTCGTTCGTAAAGACAATTCCTTCATCTTTTGAGTACAAGCAGATGCCGCCCGGTGTATGACCGGGGGTATGAAGAACATCGAGTTTTATGCCCGTTTCCTCGATCACGTTAGTGTCTTCGACAAGCACATCTGCCGGCTCAGTCTTGAACATGACAGCCGCGAGGGCAGATAGGTTGTGCGCTGGTTCGGTAAGCATCATGGCATCGAGTTTGTGGATATAAACCTTGATGCCCGGATAGTGCTGGCGCAATTCAGCGAGACCTGCCATGTGGTCTATATGGCCGTGAGTAAGTACCACCGCAACGGGATTGAATTTATGCTCCTGCAGAAAGTCGATCAAGTCACCAGCCCCCAGCCCTGGGTCAATAATCAGGCAGTCTTCGGCTGTCTCGCCATTACGCAGTACATAACAATTCGTTTGATACTCGCCGAGCATTAGGTGGTCGATTTTCATCGAACTTGTCCTTAACAAAGCCACAGATTAACAAAAACGTTGTTTGCCGTCAAGCGGTCCCGCTCGGTGGACGCTAATTATGTCTTTGAACTTGACCGGGAGTGTCAATTCTGTTAGTGTGCTTGGGCCATAATGAGTTTTGAATAGCGTATAGTCTATAGAACGGGGCTTTCACAGGAATGACAATGCTAAACGCTATACACAATGTGTGATGAAATCTGTCGAATGAAGACCTTTAGACGAGTATTCAAGTACATCTGGCCACAGTGGCCGCACATTATAGTCGTTATCATCAGTGCGCTAGTCGTTTCAGCCCTTCTGTCACTGAGCTTCATGACGCTCATACCGCTGCTGAATGTAATGGTAAAAGGAGAAGGTCTGCATAGCTGGGTCGACAGAAAAATTTGCAGTGTGCGGTACGGGGTGAAATTCTACGTGCCGCAGCAGGCAGATCTTCCTGTGCGTGATATCGCTGGCCATTTGCTTGTGACAGGTGTGGAAAAAGACAAGATAGCACAGAAGGCTGGTCTCCTGGAGTCTGATCAGATCATAGCTATTAGCCAGCCTGGCGTCGCAGTAGAAAGTCAAAAGGTAGCCTCGTACAAGCTCTTAGAGGCACTTGCGACCGCATCGAAAGACAGCCGGTTCACACTTCAGGTGCGCCGGCTCGACCCGAATGGTGACGCTCAGGATGTGGATGTGCCGCTTTCTGCGGGCCCAAGGCCTTTCTATCTCGATTCTATGGAGAAATTGATGGGCCTGCTGCCAAGAGAAGAGACCAGGCAAAACAAGACCAAAGCCGTGATATTCATAATTGTTTTCGTGGGGTGTGTTACGGTAGTCCGCTGCTTGGCAAAATACTATCAGGGATACTTGGCTCAAAAGGTGGTGCAGATCGGCATAAATCATTTGCGTGAGGATGCTTTCGGCCATGTTATGAGTATGCCGGTCGGATTTTTCGCAACTGAGCGGCCAAGTGACACTGTCAGCAGGATTGTCCGCGACACGAGTGTAATGGGCAAGGCCATCAAAATAATGCTTGGCAAGGCGCTGCGGGAGCCTTTGAACGCTGTGTGTCTAATGTGCTGGGCCATGTGGCTTAACTGGCAGCTCACTTTGATATTCTTGTGCGGGGGACCGTTCGTGCTGGGGCTTGTCGCTGTTTTCGGCAAAAAGATGAAACGAGCTACAAGAAAGTCGCTTATGGCTGCGTCACAAATGCTCTCAAAGCTACAAGAGACAGTATCCGGCCTCAAGGTGGTAAAAGTATATAATCAACAGGAGTACGAGAAAAACAAGTTTAGAACGATAAACAGCAGACTGCTAAAGCAACTGCTCAAGATATCTAAAGTTGATGCTGCTACGAGCCCTGCAATGGAAGTACTTGGGATGGTTATGGGCGGAGTGGCTATTGTGTTTGGAGCCCATTGGGTCATAAAAAATCAAATCGATGGAAGTGAGTTTCTAATCTTAATCGGTTTGTTCGGAATGGCAGCTGATGCAGTACGTAAGACTAGTGATATCTGGAATAGGGTTCAGGAGGCAAACGCTGCCTCAGAGAGAGTTTTTGCTATTATGGATGCGCCGGTCGAGTTTGAGGTGCCTGGAGCAGTTGAGCTGCCGCCGTTAAAGAATAAAGTCGAGTTCAGGGACATTGTTTTTACCTATCCAGGAAGTAACAGCCCCGTGTTAAACAGGATCAATCTAACAGTAAGTGCAGGGCATAATGTTGCTATCGTCGGGCCAAACGGCTCAGGCAAGACGACTCTTGCCAATCTGATACCAAGGTTTTATGACCCAGAGTCGGGCCAAGTCCTGATAGATGGAACGGATATCCGCGATGTGACATTGTGCAGCTTGCGAAGCCAGATCGGAATGGTGACACAAGACGTGGTGACATTCAATGACACTATTGCAGCCAATATAGCGTATGGCAAGCCGGGTGCTACTACGGAAGACATAATTGCTGCAGCCAAGCGCTCGTTTGCCCACGAATTCATTTCCCCCCTTCCTGATGGCTACGATACAATGATCGGCGAGCAGGGCGTTGGTCTTAGCGGCGGCCAGCTGCAGAGAGTTATCATAGCAAGAGCGATCTTAAAGAACCCCGCAATCCTAATTTTCGATGAGGCGATGAGTCAGGTTGATTCCGACAGCGAGGCCAAAATTCACCAGGCAATCGAAGAAATCATGCAGGATAGAACCAGCTTCATAATCGCCCACAGATTCAGTACTGTCACTGCCGCCGATGTAATAGTGGTGATGGATGATGGGCAGATTATCGCTCAAGGTCAGCACCATGAACTGATACAGACCTGCTCGCTGTACCAGAGTCTGTACGATACGCAGCTCGTGAAAGCATAGCGTAGAAGCCACCATAGCCCAGTGAAGTGTGCATCTAAAGACAGCCACAACTGCCCGGATCTGCATGCCCGCAGCAGAATTTGTGGGCGCACAAATGTAAATTCGCACTTTCATTTACAGTAAATCGCTCATCTTGCCGATTTAATTGTGTGGTGTAAGGGTCAAAAGGCCTGTCAAAGAAAAAGATTTTGCCTTTTTTCCCTGGTCTTGTTACTGTGTGCCCCTGATATTCTGGGACCAAAGCTATGACCGAGCTTTTGCGGCAACAAAAAGCGCACGAACTCTTCAAGAGATACGAAGGCAATCCGATACTAACGCCAGAGGATTGGCCCTACCCTGCGAATGCAGTCTTTAATCCTGCGGCGGTCAAGCTAAACGCGGAGACGCTGCTGCTGGTTCGTGTTGAGGATATGCGAGGCTTCTCGCACTTGACTGTTGCACGGAGTGCCGACGGGTTCACAAACTGGGAAATTGACTCTGCGCCAACGCTCGAAGCCAATCAAAGTTCGAGGGAGGAAAGGTGGGGCCTCGAAGACCCTCGCATTGTCTGGCTCGAAGAACAAAAGCAGTTCGCCATTACGTACGTCTCCTTCAGTGAAGGTGGCCCCGTAATCTCACTTGCTATTACCAAGAATTTCAGAACCTTTGCTCGCTTGGGCGGTCTTCTGCCACCAGAGGATAAGGATGCGTGCCTGTTTCCCCGCAGATTTAAGGGACGATTTGCCTTGATTCATCGCCCCATAGTTCGAGGTGAGGCACATATCTGGCTGAGCTTCTCACCCGACCTGAAACATTGGGGCGACCATAGGCCGCTGATTAGAACAAGGCCGGCCTATTGGGACTGCCATAGAGTAGGCTTGGCCTGCCAGCCCATAGAAACGCCGCAAGGCTGGATGATATTTTACCACGGTGTACGCGACACTTCAGCAGGAGCAATATACCGGCTCGGACTGGCTCTTCTAGAATTAGAGGAGCCTTGGAAGGTCTTACGCCGAGGCGACGAATGGGTCCTGGGGCCGCGAGCTCCCTACGAACGCGTCGGCGATGTTGGTGATGTGGTATTTCCCAGCGGTGCTGTTGTCCACAAAGAAACCAATCGACTCAATCTCTATTATGGTGCCGCTGACTGCACCGTCGCTGTGGCGACGGCGAGTTTAAGCGACATTCTTGACTACATGATGTCCTGCCCGACCGCAGAGGAATAACTCAATGGTAGGTGCAAAGCCGTAATTGTAGTCGTCTTGTCCGGCCATAGATTCTCATAGTCGCCAGGTTAATGACCCAAGCCGTTACCATCTTTTTAAGTGCCCAGGTATTTCCAGGGTTTGCTTCTTTCTTCATTCCTGATGCTAATTTGGCCGTCAACAGGTAGCGTTTCATCTCTGCCAAATTCTTTGCCCCTCAATGAGAACTTTGGACTGCGGAAACTCGAGAATCACTAACAGGATTTCTCAACCAAGGGCTTCTTATTGTCTTCTAATTCAGGTGCCCCCACTTCACCGCCCATAAGACCGATCAGGAGATTGTGGAAGCCAGGTGTAATCGGAGGGTGCTTGCCGGTGAATTCCTTCCAAGCCAGGTTTGCCGTTTCGGCCGCCAGTTTGTATTCCATAATCACACTCTGTGTGTATTGATTGTTTGCCCTTGTGATCGCCTCGGTGTATTCACTGAAGACGCTCATCAACCTCTTTGCCATAATCCGCGATTTGGCAAAAGAACCTATAAGTGCAAGCGCCAGAGCAAAGGCAATCGAGGCGTATTGTGGACCTTTTCCGACTGCCTGGGTCTGCAAGGCTGGTATGCTAAATATAGCATTTGCAATCCAGAATATTAGCATTATAAGGACATAGCCGAACCCTCCCAACATCAGTAAGTGAGGAGCGCCCCTGCCGAATCCAACACACTTTTTGGTCTCGGCAATCCTCCTTATCGTGCGGTTCTTCTTCTATTGGGCAGTGGCTATCCTTATGCCAAGATTGTGCTTTCTTGTTGCAATCCCTCTCGCCAGCGAGTTGGCTGCCACGCGCAGACTCAGACAGGACAGGCCTTGTGGACTTTTCTCTGCAAAGGGATTGATTGTCTTGTTGAAGTTCTTCATGGCAATGCGAGCAAACTTGCGTAGTTCAGGATCCCTGCAATTGTCTGCCAGATGTAGGTTGTAACCTGCCTCCACAGCCACTATAGGGCAGATATCTTCAGCAGTAATTATTGACGCTCATATTTATTCAGCCATCACATTTCGTCCGTTGCGGCAAGAATGATCCGTTCATCCTCACGGTACCTATAAGAAGCCGACCTATTACGCTGATAAATAAGGCAAGGTACCCGAATACGATTATCCGGTTGGCTGACCCGTACCTATTGAAATCACGCTCGCTGCTTCCATAGCGTATTTTGATTTCTTATCAATTCCTGTGACCAGATAGCTCATTGGCAGCCGATCACTCTGGGGAAAGCTTATTATTATTCTGCCGACCTTGAATAATCTCAGAATGACATCCTCGGTGTCTATGCTGACGCGAAAGTCTTTTCTCTGAATACCTCTTTCGCTCTCAGAGAGACCCCTCTGAATATCCAGCCTGTTTGGGGCCATTGCGATATAATCAAACAACCCGGCTATCCAGATCAATCTAAGGAGGAAAAAGCCAACATAAGCCATTAGAAGATATCCCAAAGGATCGACTTTGACTCCCAGATATTTGAAGTTTTCAAAGAAATTCAAGAGTATGCCAACACCCATGAGCAAAAGAATCAGGCAAAAACCACCGATAGCCAAGAATAAAATAAGTACGCGATTGGGAGTTAACTTAAATATAACAACAGCTGCATTCAAACAGAAGAATCCAAACGTAAATCCTCCAAGGGCTCGGTGAATTATCAGATTAGCCTGGCCTTCCGGGATTGTCCAATTAATGATGTAACCCACAATACCACAAAGAATCAGTATTACTATTGAAGGTACAAAAAGAACCAGCCATGTCCAGTCGAAGGTAGTCAACCATACGCTTATGTTACTGTCCTGACGCAGCTCATTGTCTCTGGCTATTCGCGTCCTGACACTCTTTGTCTCATGTAGAATGAAACCAGCCAAGATGGCAGCAAGAGTAATACCTACGACGATATAAGAGGAAATCATTCTGAGCGAAACCCATGAAAACTCCTTTGCGTTGACATCGGCCCGGATATTTTGGATCATGTAATAATATCCAAAAATAATCGCGGCCCATACATCCACAAAAAGAAGTACTATCTTCAACCGATACTTCCTGGGTGGTAATACCACTGCTTTGCGTCCTACCTCTTCAACACTTTGCCTCGGTGCAAGCCAGGGGGCCGCTGCCGCACTTGATTGCTCCACAGCCTGTTCTTCTTGACCTCGGCTATTGTCTTGCTCGTTCATGATAGTCTGCCCTTTCTAGAACATGTAAGCTATGCTTTTGGCATTGAAAATAGTGTGTAAGAACTATTCATTAAATCAAGCTTGCGGTTGCAGTTCCGCTTGCCTCAAACCAGCAGGATTCAAGGAGCGTATGAGCCGTAGGGCTACTTCCACATCAACCTTGATGATTAGCATTTCTTCTTCTCTGCTGAAGTTACTTGCATCTTGCATAAATAGTACAAGTACACCAACTTTATTATCTCTCTGGAACGTGAGCGGGTCAAGTTTATACGGAAATAATGGTGCCCAGGACCGTAGGAGAACCTCTCAAGGAACTCACGAACGGCGGATGCCGCTTAATCATCGGCTATGTGTCGTCCCCCTTCGGTTCACATAGTCGAACTCGTCCGGCACCACACCTGGTCGCTCGTGCCATCATTTCGCATCGGCAAAAGGATTCATTCTGTCTACATCGAGCAAATACTTCGAAACAGCGATGAGTTGAAGTTTCCAGGTGCCGTAAACATCCCGCTGCTTTCCTGCGACTTGGCCTGATGGCAGGGCGAGACTCGCACCGGCTGAGGTGGAGAAAAGTCTCGCTCGTACATTTCATCTCTTTCTCGGGTGAATTTGCTGGTTGTTGCGGCCGGGAGAGGCGGAAGCGGCCTGCCAGTTGATTACATCATTGCCATAATCGGCAGGTACCTTCCGACCGAGTGACGAGCCAGCACCATCTGCATCGGTCGGCCAGGGATCGCCGCCTACGGGATGAGAGCCGTCACTGTAATTCACCCGATCCACACGAATGTAATAACGCTCACCTCCCACCTCATCGCCTGGCTTGGAAAGCTGTATCTTCTCGCCGC